>JGI24512J20087_1000188_pt1 | contig 95717 bp, 80 predicted proteins | sample LinPmetageLP35_FD_20087 | JGI IMG/M metagenome (IMG submission 20087) | reverse complement strand
CCCCCCCCCCCCCCCCAATCTACCTGCAGTCGGAAATATATAATTTCAGTTTGATCGGTTCGCATAGCTCATCTACGGAGCATGACACAATTTAGTACGCTGAACGGAGCACACACTGAGTGCGATCCTCGGACTTCCAGCGTCAAGCTCTGCAAGTTTTCGTTTCAGGAAAATTTCGAGTCGTGGCATTCACCTGAATTACAAAATATATTTTCAATCTATCATTCGAGAAGAATTCAAATGAACTTCTTCGCTCGCATTGTCTCCTCCGTCCAGTTCCACAACTTCTCTGCAAGGTCCCTCCGCTGACCATCAGCACTAGTATTGCCAGTCTTTACCATAGGCTCAAGATAAGCACCAGAGAGCTCGGCCGTGAAGTCTTCTGACGCCAAGGCGAAGAGCTGTGTCCAGCTGCCCTGGTCAGCTTTGATCAGGAAGCCTACAGCACGCATCAAGAAAAGCATTGGCTTTGACGATAAGATAGAAATCCCAGGCATCTGAACATTACCCATTAAGCCCCTAGTGATCACGAAGGTAAGCAATTACACAGCACGAAGGCTAACGAGTCCTTACGTGTCGACAATACCAGGGTGCAGAGAAGCGGTCCAAATGCCCTTCTCCTTGTATCTCTCGTTGAGTGCTTTGGTGTGCAGGACGTTGGCAAGCTTGCTCTGGCCGTATTTGACCCATGGGTCATACTTTGGATTCCGCATATTGATATCATCGAAAACGATTCCACCAGGAGGCGCTTTTGTGTGATTCGAGGAGGCGACGTTGACAATTCTCACGGAGCCAGGAGGTAGCTTGGAGGCAGTCTTGAGAAGAACTGGCGTAAGAAGGTAGGTCAGAAGCCAGTGAGAGATGTAGTTTGTCTGGTAGCGGTCACAAAGTCAGCAACCGCGATCTGTGAAGTCGTCATGGGACAACTTTACCGCGAACTGAGACTCAAATCCATCTTTGCTGAGAGCATCAGGAACAGCCATGATGCCACCATTATTGAGCAGCCCATGCAGCTGACTCTCTTTGCTGTTTTTAATCTCCCGTCAGGTGAGGAGCTCAAATCGTCTCGTCACGTGCACTTGCCTCAGGAACTCTTGTGCCGCCGCTTTCACAGAAGACAAATCAAGCAGGTCTAATTGAAGAAATTGGATATCAAGATCGTCTCTTTTTGCCCATTGTCGAAGTTGCGCGATTGCAGTGGATGCCTTCTCTTTCGATCGGGCGCAAAGATAGACTCGTGCATTGTGCTTCGCGAGGTGATAGACGGAATATTTTCCACTAGTCTCAGATCAATTCAATGCGATAGCCAGGGGTCACTCAGATAAATCTCACATGCCGTTGTTGCCGCCAGTGACAAGGTAGACTTTTCCCCTCAGATCTGGCAGGGTTTCAGGATTGAAATCGAATTTCATTGCAACAATATGACCAGTCGTACTAAGCACTCTGATGCTTTCGATATTCTTCAGGAAGAAAACTGAACGATATTTAGCGATCTGCGAATGTGACACTGGATATACATGATAGATCGGTAAGGAAGGCAACGGGCCTTTTGTATACACTGGATCGGCAGGGAGGAAGCAGTGAAATAAGTGAATGTCTCCGAAAGCACTACTTCCCGGCCCAATGTTTACACCGAGTTTGAGGCTATGACGGCAGGTTCCGGTAGAAATTGAAAACTTACGCTCCGAAATCCCATTTTCTGGGAACTTTCATCCTGCGTTGAATCTCCGCATTCTTCCCGCACGGGATCCCGCATGCGCTCCGTGTTTCTCCCGCACATCCCGTATGCGAGTTTGAGTAAACTTTTGCTCACGATATGAGTATGACAAAGCAGGAAACAAAGGTGGAACTAAAAGCGGAGCGGACTCTATATACTGCAGATCTCATTGCATCACATTCTATAGACCGAATATACTATCAACAACAGGCAAACACAACTTCTAGACCGGCCTAGAGCTCTGGCTTCTCACTTGCACTCTCTGAACCCCAAGCCTCCATTCTCAACTTCGTATCTCTTCTTGAGTCCTTCCATCAACTCATCCAGTCCATCAAGTATCTTCTTCGCCATCTCCATCGCTTCCGCCAGAGCTCGATTCGGGGACTCTGATCTCCCCACTCCCACTTATCGCCTCTTACTTAAGATCTTCATACCCTCCTCAACAGCTTTCTTGATGTTGGCTATGACCTCTACAAGTAGCGATAGAGTAGGTCCTGTCCCATGAGATTGTCCCACGGGTCTTGCTGGAAGAGTTTGAGAAGCCCAGTCACGAATGCTTCGCTCGACCGAAGGGTTGGGTGGTGTCGAGATGAATCTCAAGACCGCGAGTTGTTGGATGACAGATTGTGAAAGACTTGGGTTGGATAGACGGTGGAGATATGGTGATGTGGGATTGAGGAAAGTGTGTAGGAGGGTGGAGAGATCTGGTTGCGGACGGTCGGTTGGGGTGGTCGATGGAGACTCGGACATTCTGAAATCAGGATCCTGGTACTGACACGGTGGTTTTGATTATAGTTGTAATAAAGTAGCACTAATTTTTTAACAGATGTGTTTGGGGTATTTATGCGTTGATCTCGGGAATCTACTGGAACAGCAAGCCGTGCGTGCCTGGCCACTGCTTGCCCTATTGAATCACGAAATCCGGCTATTCTTTCTGCCAGGGAAAGTTTTGAATTCGAGTAAGCTGCTCTAATCCTGTTTCAGACAGTTCACTTCCAAGTAATCTGGAAAGAAAGGGGTATAACTGCCAATTCCTTCTAATGTTTACTTCTCCATCACCAAGCCACAAGAGGGGTGGCTGAAGCGAACAACCGAAAGTGCTTTGTCAGCCAAGCTGGCTCTTTTCCAACTTCGCGCCATGACGACTTGACAACTAACACCACCAAACGCCAGCTCAACGGCATCAGGTTGTATATACAACCTGCGATGTGTTGGGAGCGCTGCAAATGAATAGTCTGCTGATGTCCTTACTCCCTGGCCCCGGCACAATGACCCTGATCATTGGGCTCAAAGACATCGTTGAGCCACTGTAATATGATAAAACTACCTGATTCCTCCAACTATCACGACTGGAGTCTTCCTAGTATGCATCATGGTGCTTCAGAATTAATCTCTGTTTCAATTAAAGCCCTCATTACGCAGATGGCCTTGATGCAACACGTTCTTGTTCAAAGCAGATGAGATCATCGCGAATTCCGCCACATCATCCACGACATGCACGATGGCTCAGATCTATCAAAACTATGACCATCTATTTGTCACGGCGCCTATGTACAGTTCTATGACCTGCCTACGCGGTTCCCGTGTAGGTACTTCCAATCTCACCCCACTTGACATTACTCCATGTCACTGCTGGATTCGGTTCGACTTGGAGCACCACCTTGGGATCACCTTCAGTAGCATTGCAAGGCCCGGTGTTGCCAGAATCCAACCAGTTCATGAAACCACCCTCATCCCACCATACAGAGAAGATCAAAACCATACCTCTACCCAGAGCTTTGCCCATGCCAGCAGTTCCACCAAGGTCGATGTATCGAGCCGCGACACCGGGCTTACCGCAGAGATCAGCATCGTTCATGAAGTCGATGCCAGGTACGCCAGTTGTGTTGACAGCAGCATTCTTGATGACCTTCCCATCTTGGACGTACAGTCGGCGGATCTCAGTCATGGTACCATTGACTTCAGGGAATTGTGTCACGACTGTGAATGGTCGGTTGGTGTCGACGGTCATGCCACGACCGTAGTAATCCTTATTTCCTTGGGCATAAGGGTTGTATGAACATCCCCACTTGTCGCAGACACCATCAAAAGCACATTCGTCAGGAGTACATTTGTACAAGCTGGTCTGGTTGCACGTGTGTGGTGCGATGCTGGTTGCCTCGGCGTTAGCCTCCCAGATATCCATCTCGTTGCAGCACGATCCCTTGGCATCGATATTGGCCTGCATTTCTCCCATCAGTACTTGTCTCACTTGTGTAGAAGGGATGGGAAGGCTCACCACACCGTTAATAAACGGCAAAGTATAACACTGCGCATCACAATACCCTCCACCATAACTCGCCCCGGTCGGATTCAACTCGCTCTTCCCACCATCCTCCTCCATCTCTGACAAATACAACGCCCCATTCATTCCACACGGCAACTTACTCGAATCAACATCAAAGCTCAGCTCACCACCACTCAGCTTCAACATCTCATACTTATCACCCTCCTGGTTGAGCAGGTACGCGCGCGGGCTTACCACACGCCCATCCTTATCCAGCTGGTTCATCACTAGACTTCCACCTTCAGTCTTGATCCCGTATTTCTCATAATCGCTGATCCCGTCGACGATGCAGTTCTTGGCGCATGTTGCTTCATCGGGACAGACGGTGGCGTTGGGTGCGTTGCCCCAGGTTCCGCAATTGAGGGTTGGTGCGTCGACTTGGTAGACGGGGTGGGCGAGTTGGTCGAGGACGATTACGCTATTTTGAGGCGTGCAGCCGCCTGCTTTGGTACATTTCCATGTTGTGAGTTTGGGATGGACTTCTGGGTTTGGGCCGGGAGTGAGGGCTGAGGCGAGGCTCAGGAGGAGAGGTGCGAGGATGAGGGTGATGGTAGCCATGGTGATGAATGAGTGTAGGTGGTTGTAGAAACCTGTTTGTCTGGTGGTGGAGGACAGATCGAAAGAAGGGTCCTTCTCCTTCGGTGAGGAGCGAAAGCATACTTATATACCTGTTCGATGTTCATCCATGATTTGTCCCCGCCAAACGACACGTCTAATCAATCTTCGGTGTACATTCAACGCATCACCCCCCAAATCCGGGACGATCCCCCTCATTCCCATAAAACATCCTCATCAAACGGCCCGCCAACCGTCGTGCCAATTAAAGTACCTATCCAGGCTATCCAGAAGTCTAAATCCTTCATCCATACATACCAAGTATATATCCGCCGCTAGCAGCTCTCCACAATAAGCTCATGTGGAAGTAGAAGAAAGCTAAACGTGCAGCTCATGTTTTGCTCGGCGAATGTAGACGGAACACATTATCCATACCAGAATATGCCCTCATGCAAGGGCAAGGCTTATCTGACCACATTTCAAATCCAATAGCGGGAAGTGCCTCGGCAGTCAGCGAAAGAGTGCATGGAAGTGGCAAGCCCAATACCGGCTGAAATCAATGTGCCGGGGTAGGGAATATGTTCTTCCCCAGAGTAGAGTTCAGGGGTTGTCTCGGCTATATTGATTTCGCTAAGCGAGGAGGGGTTCAAGGATAGGGGGGTAGATCACGTTGATAAAACTTGATGGTACGTGTTCATCCCTTCAATTTAAGAATTTAGAATTCAATGTGCGAGATACAGTGTCCTTGAAAAAAGGTATATAGTTCGCGTAAGATGTATCGTGTAGATCTCAATTCTTGTTTTGAAACTTCTTATTTCGGTGGTACATGGATCTCGAGTGCGAGGTAGGTGGAGGGGATGCGGTTGAGCGACCGAGTACTGGAAGCTGCAGCCTGCACCCATTTTCTTGTACCGGTATTGCTTTGACGGATATCCGGGTTTAGGATTGAAAACAAGATTAGACTAGAATAAGTCCAGATGTCGTCGAGTCCTCGGCGATGCAATGTATACGCGATGAAGCAAGCAAAATCATATAAATTTCTTTCTTCTTTTTTGATACAGTCAACGGGCCTTGAGCTGCACAGCCTACGCTCTTTGAGATCACTCAAGCTCAAGAAAAGCAAATCTCGACCACAGTTATTTCACAAGCTATTTCTCTGACTCTTCCAAATATATATTCACTCCCCCTCCCATCATACCCCGCACTCACTACTACGCTCCATAAAGATCCTCACTCAAAGCCTTCCATTATGTATTCTTCCGCAAACTCGACATTACAGACACTTCACAATCATATTACTCACTCCTCCCCCTCCCAAAATACCCTTCCCGCCCAACCTCATTCTCAGCACCGCATTCCACCAGCCCATCAAGTCCATCCCCCCCTCCTCCCCAAACGCAGCAACCTCTACTGCAGACACAGATCTCGCATATTCACTCTCTGGCATCCATCCACCTCCCTACATTAGCGAACAAGCGATTCCATAACGAGGCATCTTATGTTCAGGTATTCATCGTGGATTCGCTTAATTGGGGGCTTTATACCAGATGGACTAGGGTCCCCCTCGCGCTTTAATCATCTAGCGCTGGCCATGATACAATTTCTACTTTTACAGGTCCCTCAGTAAGACTTGTAAGGTATAGATCCAATCACACGATTGTATTGTGTTTTATAGGCTCTGATCTCCTCATTGGACGTATGTTTTTTTTTCTTTTCCCTTCTTAAAAGGTTTCGAAACGCAGAAATAGCAATGTCCTCAAAATCTTCTACATAATCAGCATTGGAAGAGGCCCGGGATCGGGACCACATGCTAGGTTCTAGGAAAGAGAAAAAAAGAGCTCTGTTTCGTCGTGTGTTGGGTTTTCATTTTCGGATGGGCTGTGATTGATTCATTTACTATCTACGAGCGTAAGTATGCGTAAGGGCAATATGATACACAGATACAGTAGGTGAATGGAATGGAAATATACTGTAACGGAATACGAATGACTTGCTGCCCACTACTTCCCTTATCGACACTGCGCAGGCGGACTTTTCGCCGTGAACAATGGCAGTGCCAGTGATTGTATACAGTCCCGACTCCAGCATATGATGATTAAGATGAGGAAAGGTAGAGAGATAGATAGATAGATACGGTAGAAGAATAGGAGGTTGAGATGTTGTGCAATTGGAAAATGTTGTTTGAGTGTGAAGGTCAATTTAAAACGAGTAAGAGTGAGCAAGAGTACTTGTCAAAGTCGCGACGTTGAATGGGGACATGTGTTGAGAGCGTAGGAGAAGGAAGTCGCGGACTTCAGGGTCAGTCTTGGATCTTTTCAACTTGTAAGTAAGAACGGAATTAGCTCTACCATAGTCGATAAGATTGCTGGGCTGTTGACTAAAAGGTGCAATCTGCGACACTACAAGATTAGAATTCAGATTTAAACTTAGGAGGACTGGAGAGAAGACCGTGGAGAATAAAGCAGAGGGGCACTTCATATTGTACGAGCCTACTTAAGCAACCGCATTTGGATTGATTGGTCGGGCAGATTGAGAACCATTCACATTCACAAGGGCAAACAGAGATTTTGAAGTTCTTCATCTGACATTATACTGTAGCAGTTCAGGTCATTCGTAAGGGAGGCATGCTTGACTGCGTCAGTCGGCACGCCTGCTTTATCCCAACCCCCAGCACCCGCTAAACCAGAAAATGCAAAACAAACGCTAGAGGCGACTGAAAGTTGTAGTGCGCCATCATTCTCTCCAAGTGAGAGACGCAATGGAAAATCTTTTTGTGTTTACCAAAGCGAGAAAGCTTGGTCCCATCATCTGATGTCCCGTGTTCGTGTACTTCTCTATTGAAGCATCCGTCATCAACCAACAGAGAGGGCGTTACCGAATCGATTGGACCGGAAACGTGTGTGCTCAAGTGAGCGTGGGTATCTCGAATATCGTACAGCGGAAGGAGGGTCTGTTGTCGACTTCAAGCTCCGACCATTCCTGGCCCGTAGCTGTTTTGCCGCATAGGACCTCCTTGGAAGCCATGACCCTGAGAGTTCTATGTTGCGTCAGCCTAGATCTCATTCAGGTATAGCAGTCACCCAACCTTCTTTGGTCGCTTCCGCTTTGCGCCGTCTCCATCGCCTGTAGAGTAGCCTGGGTCTTGATTGTCATCATCAACATAGCCCTCGCCATAACCCTCAAAGCTCGAATCCCCATAGGTTCGTTTGGTAGCTCTCTTCGGACGTTGGACATCTGCCTTGGAAGCAACCTTGACAGGACGAGCAACCGCAGGATTTTGTGGAACAGGTGTTCTAGACCCATTCTGAATGCCCTTCGATGCCTCGACTGGTGCTCTTGGATTACCACCCTCACCCAGCACAGAAGGATCGAACAGATCCTTTGGTATTGGACCCTTAGCCATCGTGAATACCTTGTTGCCAGGAGGTAGTAGCGATTCAGGAATGCCTTTCTCAATTTCTTTCCCCTGTGTCCACTCGGCATTCCAGCCCTCATCTTGGTACTTGACCCTCCACATCATCTCGTACAGTGTGCCAGGTGTGCCTTGTTCCCTCTTGACGGAATCAAATGCGCCGACCAGTCCATGGTCCTTGATGTGATTCTTGTATGTCTTACGAAGCTTCACACCCTTCGATCCATCGGGATTATTCCTTGCGACTGTTGCTGCAATGCCGTACAGGTTGTAGCGATCGAATAAGTCTTCGCGCAATGGGGCCTTAGTAGTTCCTTCAGAGTTCTTGACTCCTTGAGCAGTGTGTGCTGCACATCAATTCCATGTTAATCAAGTACTTCATTAAAATGAGGTGCAGGGAAGTGTCTGGAATACAAAACCAGGGAAATGGTAGATCTGTGAGAATCGGGAAGTCTTACGGGTCTTGCAGAGGTAATATTTTTCGCCGACATCCAAATGGAGATCATTGAGCGTAAGACTGTGTAGACTCTCGGGTTCCTCAACGTGTACCTTCTTCTGTTCTTGATCACCCTGATCGTCGGACTCGCGCTTGCGCTTGAGGGAGCTATCATCGTGAGCGGTGGCCTCGAATGAGGAGTCGGGATTGATTGAAGACATGCTGCCGTTGACGCTGCGAGCAGGCGTTGGCATCGAGTGATGATCTATAGGTGAGGTGACGGGTTTGATTGGGAAATCAGCAGCGCTGGGAGATGTCTGAGAAGGAGTTTCGGGGGTCCGAGGTAGATTAGAAGTCATTTCGTGTTGTAGATTCGAGAATGTCGAGGTCGGGAGATGTATGTTCTCTTTGTATGTATGTTGTTGTATGGACAAAGCAATGACGATGTTGTGAGCCGCCAAAGGTGAAAGAGAGTGGGAGCTCGGGGAGCAGAGATTTGCCAGATGCGCCGGCACCCGTCTTTATCGTCGAGCGATCGAGTAGGATATGCGAGAGGCTATTCCGAGCCGTCGGTCGAAGCAGAGCGTCTGCTGGTCGGCTCTCGATGGGTGGAGAGGTTGAGCGCAGGGTTGGAGAAAGAGGTCGGGAGCGACCGTCGCAGGGCGCAACGCAACCAAGGCCACGCCTTGAATCTTCCAACTATGCCGTATCCTCCTTCATGCACGATACTCGTCTCGACCGGTGAAAGTGTCTCGCGGTGTACTCGGGGTCGTCGACGCAGAGTTCGTGGTGTCGTCGGTGGTGTTGACGTGGGTTGTCGTGAGAGCGAGCAGATCGGAGGCGCCGTCTTTGATGATCCAGCCGAGCCCAAAACTGCGCTAGAAGGGGAGGGTGGGGCTGAAATCGAGTCACGTGTATTGGCTTACAATACGAAGAGTTTTTGCAAGGGAGCCGAGAAGTGAATAAGAGAAAGTGATTAGATTTGTATAGTGTAGGTAATTATAGATATTGAAAGGTGATGGCACTTCAATTGAATGTTAATAATTGATTGATGGCATGGTGGGTACGATTTCCTTGCTTGCTGCTTGAGCTTGAGTGCCATCTGCATCTGCTGGCAAAACACAGGCAAAAGCAAACCAGAGCACAGCAGCCGGGCTCGGGCTGCTTCCTCCGCTAGGGGCTCGTGGGCTCGTCCCTCATCCCTCCCGGCTCACGTCCACCACGTCCAGGTTCACGCTCAAGCTCAGCCTTGGCCCTCGAGTCAATCAACCACACTAGCAAGTCGAGCTAACCTTGAAAGGGATTAGTTCCAATCCGATAAAACCAGAGCATCAGAAAAAGTTCACAGCCAGAAATACATCCCACCACCAAGTACTTCTACTTCTCCTCAACCCGCACAAAATGGGTAAACGTCAACGAAACCAAGAAGAGGGGGATGAGGACATCGGCGCTGTGCCTACAACTGCCCAGGATCCTCCCTCCAAAAAACCACGCAAAGAAACCAATGCATCCGCTCAACGAACACTATTTGTGCGATCTCTACCCGCAATTGCAACAAGCGATGCCTTGACCGAATTGTTCTCCCAAAACTACCCTCTCAAACACGCGACTGTCGTCCTAGACCCAGAAACAAAGCAATCGAAAGGATATGGATTTGTTACCTTGGCAGATGCGGAGGATGCACAGAGAGCTCTTGACGAGTTCAATGGGCAAACTTTCTTGGGCAGGAAGATGAAAATCGAGATCGCGCAGCCACGGTCAAGAGAGATGAGCAAGGGAGATGGATTGGAGGGTAAGCGGAAAAGTACGATATCTGCTGAAGCTGCTGCGATCAAGAAGGCTCGATTGGACAAGATGGCTGAGGACAAGAAGCCCCCCAAGTTGATTATTCGAAATCTGCCGTGGAGTGTCAATACACCAGAAAAGCTTGCAGCTCTTTTCCAGGGTTTTGGAAAGGTCAAATTCTCTGTGCTACCAAAGAACAAGGATACGCAAGCTGGCTTTGGTTTCATCACGATGCGGGGTAAGAAGAATGCTGAGAAGGCTCTCGCTACGGTCAATGGTACATTGATCGATGGTAGAATGGTCGCTGTGGATTGGGCTGTTGACAAGGAAGTTTGGGAAACCCAGAATAAGTCCAGTAAGGCGGAGGAGTCTGACGAGGATGAAGGTGGTGTCAAATTGGCAGAGAAAAAGAAGAAACCGGCCAAGAAGGCAGCAGAGAAGAAGCCTGCAGAAGATTCAGACGGAGAGGATGATGTCGCAAACTTCTTCAAGAACTTTGGCGATCAACTGGAGTCTGAGGATGAAGACGATGAGGATCCTAAGGAGGACGAGGAGGATGAGGATGAGGAATTAGACGAGGAGATAAAGGAAGAGGACGAGGTCTGGGAAGACGATGCGGAAGAAGAGACCGAAGAAGAAGTTGAGGAGGAGAAACCCAAGAAAGTTCTCATTACTGACAACTCCACCACACTCTTCATCCGAAATCTCCCCTTCACAACCCATGATGCCGACCTCAAAGAGCACTTCTCCCAATTCGGTCCTGTCCGCTACGCCCGTGTAGTGATGGATCGCCAAACCGACCGTCCTAAAGGTACAGGCTTCGTCTGCTTCTTCAATGTCCAAGACGCCGACTCCTGTTTCCGCAGCGCCCCAAAGACCCAACTCACAGGCGCCAATGCCATTACCAAAGTCTCTCACTCGGTCCTCCAGAACGACAGCGCTGACACCACCGGCATGTACACCATTGATGGACGCACTCTCCAAGTTTCCAAGGCTGTCGAGAAAGAGACCGCAGTCAAGCTCACGGACGACGGCACAAACTACCGCACAGAGCGCGACAAAGACAAGCGCAAACTCTACCTCCTCTCCGAAGGAACCGTCGCCGCTGGTACACCACTTTACGAAGCTCTCGCTCCATCAGAGATCAAAATGCGCGAAGACTCCGCCATGCAGCGCAAAAAGCTCATCCAGAACAACCCCACGCTACACCTCTCCCTCACGCGTCTCTCCCTCCGTAATCTCCCCAAAAATATCAACTCCAAAGACCTCAAAGCCCTTGCAAGAGAAGCAGTCGTCGGTTTCGCCACAGACGTGAAGTCCGGCCTCCGCGCCCAACTCTCCAAAGAAGAAGAAGCCCGCGGCGGCGACGAGATGCGTGAAGCCGAGAAACAGCGCAAAGCCAAAGGAAAAGGCATAGTCCGCCAAGCCAAAATCGTCTTTGAAGGCCGCGAAGGCGCCAAAGTGTCCGAGGAGTCTGGCGCAGGCAAATCCCGCGGCTACGGCTTCGTAGAATATAGTTCTCATCGCTGGGCGCTGATGGGATTACGATGGTTGAATGGTCATGCTGTAGAGAACACTGCGACAGGGAAGAAACAGAGATTGATTGTGGAGTTTGCGATTGAGAATGCGCAGGTTGTGCAGAGGCGGAAGGAGAAGGAGGAGAAGGCTAGGTTGAGGAGTAAGGAGGTTATGGAATTGAGGGCGAAGGGGGAGGTTCCTGAGAAGGAGAAGAATGTGTTGAGGAAGAGTGAGGTTATGAAGAAGACGAGGGTGGGGATGAAGGGGAAGCCTGGACGGCCTGGATTTGGGAAGAAAGGAGAGGACGGTGGGAAGCCGCAGAAGAGTTTTGAGCGGGTTGATGTGGGGGCTGCGAAGAGGAAGAGAGATGGCGAAGAAGAGGGTGGAGCGGGCAAGAAAGCGAAGAAGGGGAAAGGTGGTGAGAAGGAAGAGAAGAAATTCAAACCTGGCTTCCCGCCTGGTGAGGAGGGGAGATTGCAGAGGAGAGAGCAGATCATTCAGAAGAAGAGAATGATGAGGAGGAAGAGGAAGGGTGGAGCGTGAGGGGAATTTTCATTTGATGAGATGAAAATAGAAGATACCATTGCTGTAATATGAGCATTCAGTCTACCTATCCATCAGCCATGTCATCCTTGCTTTCAAACAATGGTAAAATCGCGTTTCGATTAGTGCAGTCATACTCTCTTAATGGTTCATGGTCAGGAAAACTGATGTGATTATCACGGAATGGAGGTTGAAACACTCTGAATAGTAGTATTTTGAAATGCCCAAAGTACACATGTGCTCTGCTCCGTACCAGACTGACAGGCGGGAGCATCGATAGTCCAAGCTGGACGGAACTTGCACGTTACTGTAGCGGGCTAGTGGTTACAGGCCACCTGCGCTTGTCCATGGACACTCTCCCTCCTCAAAAATCAAATATGATGAAGTCTTTCTCCCAATCCTCATGCTCATCCATCTCATCCGCCTCCTCCTCCTCCTCCTCATATTGCCATTCCCCGCGCTTCTGCCATCTATCCCTCCTCTTCTCGCTTCCCTAAGAGATAATGAACCTCCCCTTCAGATCCCGTATCCTATCACACAAATCCCTAATCTCCTCATTCACACTCCTATCCCCACCTCTCTTCTCACCCAGCTCTCGTCTTCCGACAAGAAACGTTTCGCCTCGAGCAGACCGAATCGGGATTACACGAACATCGCGAAGTTGCCATTTGTGGTATTGGAACTCACTACAATTTAGGTTCAGGATTAGAATCTCGCCTCTTGACCAGATCTCAGGAGGAAAGGAAGGGGAGATGGGATTGAGATTAGGGGAAGGGGAAGGGGAAGCGACATACATCCAGGAACACAGCATAGGGAGGAAAATCGCTCCAATGAGCAATAACATAATCGGCGACTTCCACGAAATCCATATTGTTGAAAGAGTGTCAGTCGGATTCGGTACTGCCTCAGCCTCAATCGCAACTACCGCCTCAATTACATCCTCAATCTCCGGCCCAGCAGCAGCAATTCCAGCAGCAATCAACCTATCCTTCTCATCGAGGAGCGATTTCGCGAACGTATACGCTTTTAATAACAAGTAGGTTATTAATTGCAGTATGGTAGTGATTTTCTGGGAGTTCTGGTGCTGCTTCCGGTTCAGGTTCAGGTTCAGGTCCAGGTTCAGGTTCAGATTCAGGTTCACGAGGAAGGTCGCGGACGCCCACGCTCAAGACATCGTCGTAGAGTTCTGCTTGTAAGCCGAGGTCTCGGAGATCGACTGCTGCTGGTATGATGGCGTCGATGCTGGAGTTGAGGAGGGGGTTTGAGAGGGTGGAGGGCGGGAGCAGGAGAGGGGATGGTTTGTTTGTAGGATGGTGAATTGATTGATGGTGGATTGTGGAGGGATGTTTTGTGGTGGTGTGGTAAGGCGAGAAGTGAGGAATGAAGGCAAGAACTCTTCTTGATGTGGATAAATTAAAATTGACGATATTCTTCATCGCATCGCGGGAAATGGTGTGGTGTGGCTAGTTGTGGGAGCGACTGGTGTACGTATATTAGACTGGTGTACCGAATACTTTCTAACCTGGACTTACAATGGGCCGTTGAACCGGTCTTGAGCAGGTGATTGAGCTTTCCATGGTTCGTTGGTCGATTCTATACTAAGTGTAGGTCTAGTATACCTACCTGTACGCTGTATTTTACATAGTTGAACATGATGTTTTGGAATTTCTCGGTGATGTATAAAGTCCAAGGGAGCGACCGGTGGGTGATGGTTACATTAGCGTCACAGATAATTGGGAAACTGACATGAAGTCGATCGTTATAGTGAGTAAGCTCAACACCTTGTCTGGCTTGCTACTGAACTTCCATGGCTTCTACGATCAATAGATCCTTAGTATTGGTGCCCGATTCGTCGGGTCCAGTGTGAAGGGAGAAACTGTGGCTGTCGGAAATTTGGTGAGGTCAGAAAGTTGAAACTTTTCTTGAGCAAAAGAGCATATTGCAAGCTCACACATAAATGGCTGCACTCAGTCAACACGTTTCAATGTTTACTTTCATCAAAATCCTCGTATCTGACCCCTGACCAGCCCTGCATTAGCGAGCATTCTCGTGAATAATAACCTCCACACATGAATCCACTCGACTCCACATTCAATCATCCACAGCCTCTACTCCTTGGACAAACCCTACCCTAGGAAAGTCTTATTTGATCTATCTACCCAAATAGTAGGTTTCCCACCATCAGCACAGTAAAACGTGCCCTCTGGCAAACAGCCCGTATAGCTCAAGTACTTCACCCCATTCAAACTTGTCTCCAAGAGCATTTCACTGACCATTCAATAGTGGTAGAGCGCGTCACTAGTAATGACGAGGTTGCCGGTTCGATTCCGTCTATGGGCAGTCAATTGCGACTGTCAAGTCATTTTTTGAAGAATTTTTGAAGCTGGAGATGTGTTTCTTTTGGTGCTGGTGGTGTTTTATCGCTTAGATTTCCTTAGCGCGAGGCTGTCGAGGGGCTGCACTGCAATGATCCCCCCGGTTGGTGAAAGTGTCATAAATGATAAATTCCCTTCATGAAGGCCTAAGCTATAGTTGTAAAATTCGCGGCGCTTGATCAACCATGGACTTGACTCATCGTAAAGTTTGATTGTTTACTTTCTTTTCGCGAATCATTCGGCTCTGTCACGTGGAGACCAGGCTGAGCCTTGGCAGGCTTGTCGCGTCACTTTCAATCCATGAAGCTCCCAGACTTCCACGGATACAGAGCTCGTACGACCACCCGTGAGCTTCCAACGATGCGCAATCCATGATTCCGATTTCAGAAAGCCATCAAGATGTCTGGCAGTCTGTCAGCATGGCAGAACTTCCTTACCCGCTGCATTGAATCGCGACTTGACCCCGAAACCTTCACAACCTACCTCTCGGTCCTCGACACCCAGGCGCCCCTTCCGCCTCCTCGAATAGTCGACTTATTTCTTGCGCCGCGAGAGGAGAGCGATTATGCGCTCGATCCACTCGTTGTCCAATATATCCAAGTCCTTTTGAGCTCCGGCCAGGTCAATGTGCCGACAGCGTTGAGGGGACTATGGAAAGTTTCGAGCTTCCGAGACCAGCTACGTGGGGATGCAGAAGCAAAAGAAGGCGAGAATGATGGAACTGGGAAGGCGAAGACTGGCAGAAGGTGGAAAAGCTCATATACCACCGAGGAGACGCTCTTCTATCGCATCACGAAATACATATCCTCTGGAACCTCCCCTCGGGATATACAAGAAGCAGTGGAACTGATCGCGGTATGCATACAATGGATGGAAACCGTGGTATCTGCCAGCCGTGTAGGTCACGAAATGTTGAGTCTGGCTCCCACACATACGGCAGAGATGTCAGCGCAGCACATGGCACTGGGCACTTTAGTGATAGCTGCGGTGGAAAATGCGAGAGTGGTTCATGCTTTGGGAACCAGAGCGGTTCCGAAACCAACCAGGAAAAATCTTGGGAAGGCTTTGGAGGGTTTTGTACCTCTGCTATTACAGTGCAGTCCCCAAGGCGCTGCAAGGCTGGAAGTGTTCCGAACAGAAACGCTTGTAAATCTTGAGCCGGTAGAGATCAAAGAACCCATGGCCGCAGCAGACAAGGAGATTGAAGACATACTTGAAGATGGATTACAACTAGGTGTGGATAGCATGGTTGTGGAGGAAATGCCAGTGATGAATACGCGGGCGGGGTTATATGTTTACTTCAATTCCTTGGTAGGACCAATCAAGCTGCCTTCCTCTAAACTAAGTGCTGATTGTAAACAGCTCATTGCGAGACCTTTGATTGACGATAGTGCCATTTTTGCATACCTACACAATAGATACCAGGTAGCTCTACACACAGCATCTCCCTTCCTCCTGCTAACGGTCTCAGGGCGATATCCGGTCCACCATGGTCGATATTATACTTGCAGCCTTTGATATTCTTGCAAATGCACAATCTCGGAAGGAACGCGCACAATCAACGACCGTTCTTAGATCATTCGTCATCAACAAAATACCTCTTCTACTGTCGACTTTGTCTTCATCTCTGTTCCCACCTCTCACAGCAGAATATTGCATTACTGAAGCGCTGAGACAAGTCGATATCAATGTCTTCCCCACAGATTCAAACATGTTCGACGAGTCCAGTGGCGGTAACATGTTTCCAGATTCTGTCCGTACCGACTTCTGCTTCGCATGTTGTCTCCATGGATTGGTAGAGGAGGCAAATATCATAGACGTCCTAGGGGACGAGCCGCTGCAAAGCTTACCGGCGGAAGGACGCTATGCCAAGGATGACTTGGTTCAGCAGTGCTTGTCGGATCCAGAGAGAGCTGAACGGTTGATTGATGACTTGCAACTAATGAATGGAAATGCTGGCGCGGTCAGTCAAGCCATTACCGAAGTAAGTCTCCAGATACATCCCCGCAGCATTCTGACTAACCATGCGAGGTCATTGCACGGCTGTGTGGCAATAAGGAAACGATGTCTCTGAAGGGTTTGTGCAGTAAGCTTGTCAAAATACCGTCGTCACTCGATGTGATGCTACTTTTCGACAAGCCCACATCATTCCTTCAGCCTATCTGTGACTTACTCGACAACTGGCACTATGACGAGGACCAAGGAGAATACCAGCCCGTATATGAAGAGTTCGGTTCGATCCTCCTCCTAGTTCTATCGTACGCCAACCGGTATAATCTATCAACAGTCGACCTTGGAATCAGGAATACAGACTCCTTCGTGGCAAAACTTTTGAATCAAGGCCATCTCAGCCGAAAGATGGAACAGCTGTCTGAACAGGAGCAAACTCACCTCGATGGCTGGATCAAAGGACTATTTGACAATGAGAGCGGAGGACTTGGGGATGAGCTCATGTCTTCTTGTCCACCACAAGATTTCTACCTCTTGGTGCCAACATTGTTCCATGAAATTGTACTGGGATGCTCGACCAAGAATCTCTCTGAGGACGCCCTAAAGGGTGGCCTTGAATACCTGGTCGATACCTTCCTTCTTCCATCACTCGTCCCCGGCATCACCTGGCTTGCTTGTCATCTCTGGGAATCTCGAGGTGATGGCAATGCAGTGCTTCAGATATTATCTGCACTCATCACAAGTCCGACATCAATATCAAATAATACCGAGGCCTCTCAGATGCTCAATTCGATTCTGAACATCGTGGCTAAGAATCTAGAACATAGTCTCCGATGGCTTCAGCGAGCCGAACCATCAAGACAGGACATCGAACCGCTTCTGAAGACGCTGCGTGGTAACTTGGGGTGGGACAGACGAGGTGCAGCAGGCCACACAGAGCTAGAGTCATGGACAGCTTCACCAAATGGCGGGCTGGTAGTCGCTGTGAAATTGACAATGACCCATCTCATCCAATGGGGTCTCAATCCAGCCCTCAACAGCAATCCAGCCAACTACACCCACCGCCAAATCCTTGTCGCCGTCAAAATGCTGACCGCTAAACGAGTCCTCTGCGCCATCCTCGACGAACTCAAATCACAGTCAACAGCAGGTAACGGAAGTGTCGCACTCGACGTCGCGTGCGCCATCATCTGCGCTCCCGATGCAGCCAGCTGGGACGCAGGTATCCAGACAGACATCATGGGTGCCGCAACTATCAGCCCCCAAGAACGGCGCATGAACCTCCGCGAAGCCCTGAAGATGGAAGCAGATAATTCTCCCAAGCTCCATAAGACCGACCCTTTCCATGCCGAAACCATCATCCGCCTATATCGAAAAGTCGAAGCACAACTGAATATGCCGCAGCAAGCTATGCTGCAGCACGATGCACTCGGTGATCTCAACAGCGCGATTGAAGCTGTCGATATGGACGCTCTTGCTACTAATGCGGCGCTGCATGGTGATGGTCTTGGAGATGGGACGGACTTGGGATTGGGAGATCCTCATGATGATTTGATGCAAGGTCTGATGGGAGGTGGTGCGGATGATCTTTTGGGTTTCAGTAGTGGTGGGGATTTGGGAGATGGTATGGGCTTCTGAGCCCATCGTATACCAACTCTGTAACGATACCATGGCAATATACTGTCATAAATTGTGGCGTTAGGTTGGCGTGGTGCCACGCACGGCGCCTTCCGCTAGTGGCTTCGAAAGCGAAGGCGTTTTGGCTGGATTGTCGTGTATATTCCGAGAATGCGAGTTCTTCAAAGATTTCTTACCTGATTTTCTCGACTCGATTTGGAATGTCCCATTGCCCACGCAGTGCTGCAGTTGCAGGCTTTTTCCAGAGGCGTCCGCGGCACACCAGAGGTTCCTCACCCCTCTTTAAGCGCTTCATTTCGTCCAGTATATCCATATGCTCCAAATTAGAAATTTGTTCCCCTAGTCAAGGGGGGTCCGAAGGATTAATATGCAGGTGGAAAAGAGGCGCGGCCCAGGCAAGCCACTCAGCTCCCCCTTCCAGCCGCAAATCTCAATGGGGACGCCAGCCGCAATATTGATGTCGCTTAACCCCGCAATTTCTCATGTTTGTCTGCGTCTTGCTTTTTCTGAGACACATGGTAACGAATGATGTCCTGTTCCGGAGGCTTTGACGGGTCAACGGTGAGAACATGGCCCTATTCAGGACTTCGAAGTTCAACATAAACGAGAGGCAGCCAAAGCATGGTTGTCAAGCGTGCTTCTAGCCAGGAGCAACACCCTCTCGCTTGTCGATCATCCATTCCTGGATACGAAGCTCGTGGTTGATGTCTGTCCATTCATGCGACATTCCCGTTGTGCAGGTGGATGCAAAGGCTACTTTTGGCACCTTCTCGGTACAGATTTGTACGCCACTACTTCAGTCTGAAGCGTAGACAACCTCTTTTGGTTCCCTAACGGCGTTCGTTGCAGAAGATGAACAGTTTACGGTCTAGATCTAACCGTGCCACTGTCCAATATCGAATAATGCCATAATCCGATAGCATCTTCACATCGATCCTAGAAGCAAAGAAGTCTACGAATTGTATATAAATACCGGCAGGGTCCTCAGGTACTTCTTCTCCATAACACTCAGATTATTACTCAGTTATTCCGCCCCGGCACTTCAGCATATCACAACAAACATGCTTTCTTCACTGATCTTTCTGTCCCTGGCCACGATCGCAACAGCGGTACCTCACGATTCTACCGACTCCAAGAATCTCTTCCAAAGAGCAAAATGCAACGCCGATAATTGTCTTCGAGCCGTGACTGGTACCCGACCAGGTCAGACTCAGACTCGAGTGGACCGAAAAGCGGATTGCTCAAGCTTCCTTCAGCCAACTGTCACTCCTGATGCAGTGTAAGCACTTTTCGCTTGGATTTTCAACTTCAAGCTCTCGTCCTGATTAATTCGACACAGAATCGTCACTGTCACTGCCACCGCAGCCCCTGTGTTTCCCCACAAACGAGCGATCGAGAATCGCCAGGCACCAGATGCCCCTTTCACCGTCCCCGCCTATGCCAGTCCTTGCTCAGGGACTGTCAGATACTCCAGCGCCTGCAGCTGCTATGGAGTGACTGGTGCAGTTGTAACTGCTCCGACACCTGTAAGTTCACCCTCTACCACAAGGCCATACGCGATTCGAAGCTGATCATACAAATTAGACCTCGACAATTACTGTAAGCATCCCCAAAATCCCCCCCACTCACTTTCATATCGCACACACATGACCAACACCTATCCCAGGTAGATGCCCCGTATCCCCCATTCCTCGCAGTCCTCTACTCCGAGCCCTACTTCAAAGGCCAGCGCTTGGTCATCGATCCTATCCAGCAGAGTCAATGCATCAATGCACCTGCAGCATTTGCTCAGCAAGCTTCTTCGATTTGGTGGGGACTGGGCCAGCTGTGCTATCTTTACGAGTACTCCGGATGTCAGGGCGCATTTGGCACAGTTGACAAAACTGGTGCAGGTGGGACGAACGATGACTTTAGCAGACTGAGTCCACCTTTCAACAAGAGAATGGTAAGCTATAGGTGTGTTTTGACGTAGATCTATTTCACTATAGACGGAGGCACAGAGGCGGAGACGATGTCTCCGGGAATATGTCTATGGGGGAACTTAGACATTGTTCGGCTGTTGTATGTATGTCGTTCAACCAAATTCTTTTCAGCAGACCAATGGCAACCGCAATCTCTTGATCTCTCTGTAGGCGTAAAAGTTCTGATTTCTCAGTTGCCTGTAAAGTCTACTCTCTTTGGTTAGAATATTTTCTTTGCAATATTCAGCATCTAGTAGGATCTCTTCTTCGGTGGTACGCTCGGACACTCTTTCTCGTCCAAGGTCTTCAAGACAACGTCCCGATACCCGATTCTCACATCTTCACCCTCCTTCTGCCAGCTCAATGTATGCTTCAAGAATTCCTTGTCATCTCGCTCCCCAAAATCTTCTCTCGCATGACTTCCTCTACTTTCTTTCCTCGACAACGCACTCTTTGCTGTCTGACTCGCGCACGTCAGTAGGTTCCTCATCTCCAGCGTCTCGATCAGGTCGCTATTCCATATCAGACTCCGATCTGTCACGCTCAAGCGCTCAGCAAAATCCCTTTCGACCTGCTGTACAGCTGAGTTCCCGGTCGATAACGACTCTTCCGTACGAAATACAGCGACGTCTTTTTGCATGGCTTTCTGCATATCCATCCGAAGCTTCGAACTTGGCATGTCGCCTGATGAAATGCGAATCTCCTCCATAGCTGCGAGTGAATCTCTGCCGATGTCATCTGGCACTTTGAGATGCGGCATGCCCTTCTCGTTGTTCTTTGCGATGTGCAATGCAGCTGCTCTGCCGAATACCACAATGTCCAGCAGCGAATTTGCACCCAGCCGATTCGCTCCATGTACACTTACGCATGCTGCTTCTCCGGCTGCATATAGACCATCGACTGTCTTCTCACTCCCATCTTCAGCAACAGAAATCACCTGACCTTTCCAATTGGTTGGTACACCTCCCATACAATAATGTACCGTCGGCAATACCGGAATCGGCTCCCTCGTGATGTCGATGCCGGCAAAGATGTTTGCGGTTTCTGCAATACCTGGTAGCCGCTCATGAATTATCTCCTTCGGCAAATGGCTCAGCTGCAAGTAAATGTGATCTTTCTCCGCACCGCATCCTCTGCCCTCCCGAATCTCTATATTCATACTCCGGCTCACCACGTCCCGACTCGCAAGATCCTTAGCCGTAGGCGCATATCGCTCCATGAACCTCTCTCCCTCACCATTTAACAAGAATCCTCCTTCTCCTCTTGCCCCTTCCGTGATGAGCACACCCGCACCGTATATGCCTGACGGATGGAATTGCACGAATTCCATGTCTTGATTCGGCAGCCCCGCCCGTGCTACCATCGCATTCCCGTCACCAGTACTCGTATGCGCAGATGTGCAGCTGAAATACGCTCGTCCATACCCACCCGTGGCAAGGACTGTGTTCCGCGCAAACATACGATGAATAGTGCCATCTTCCATACTCAAACAAACAACACCAACACAAGCACCATCCACCATAAGTAGATCGAGTGCAAAGTACTCAATGAAGAAATTCGTCTCGGCCTTGAGCGACTGTCCGTACAGAGTGTGTAACATGGCATGACCTGTGCGGTCTGCAGCACAGGCTGTACGATAAGCTTGCCCCCCTTTTCCGTAGTCGAGAGATTGGCCACCAAGAGGACGCTGGTATATTTTGCCTTCTTCAGTTCGTGAGAATGGCATCCCGTAGTTCTCGAGCTCGTAGACAGCTGTTGCGGCAGCTTTGGTCATGTAGTGGATTGCATCTTGGTCTCCTAGCCAGTCACTGCCTTTCACTGTATCGTACATGTGCCATTTCCAGTCGTCTGGGAAGAGTAAGCCAAGTGTTCAAGACGAGATGGATGCTTGCAGATGAGCGACAACGTAGGGGGTTCTGCGGTGAAATTGGGGGTTCACCTTCGGTCATATTCCCTAATGCTGCATTAATCCCACCTTGAGCTGCGACCGTGTGTGAACGGGTGGGAAACTAGAGATATCAGATTCCGAAAGATTGTTGATAAGCACCCGACTTGGTATGCGGATAAAAATATAGATCTTGGCTCGTCCGAAAACAAAACAGAGTGCTTGAAAAAACTGCCCTTTCGCATTTGAAGCGATGTGATAGGAGAGAAAGAACATACCAGCTTGCTGATACATGCTGTCTCCAAACCTGACTCGGCGAGTCCAACAGCAGCTCTCAATCCTGCCCCTCCTGCACCAACAACAATTGCGCTGCGACATTATCAATCACATGGATTTTTCACGAATTGTTATGCTGGACCTATTACTCACTCATAGTGATGATCGACGACTGGGTAACTCAGTCCCAAGCCCTCAGCTGCAGTTGTTGCCCTTCTCCTCTGCGCCTGACTGACGAGGGTCCTTCGATTCACAAATGGGACTTGGTACCTTCTTATTCTCGGAAGCCGATAGTATCTCTTCATAGTAAATTACTCCAGGATTCGAAATTGGGACACAGGACTTGAAAATGAGACAACTGAAGCAGGAACAGTAATTGTAAGGAGATGATAGGTCTGAGATGATGATGTCTAGGATGCGGAGACCCCGCGTTGGGCTCGGTTATAAAGCCGAGGCGGTCGGAAATAAAGAAGCGAGCCTGAGCCGAGTTCAGGGGCTCAGACTGAATTGTTTTGTTCCCCATAGGTAAGTCTCCATTTTGTTTTGTTACTTTTACCATCTCTATCATTCTTATTGATGGTTAGTTTGTATTATATGTCTATATGCGCTTAATGAATGCTCTCCCTTTAAGAGTCATATAGTAATTCTCCATTCTCCTTCACTGCAATTTCTATTCTCCAGTCGGACTTTCGGCATCTCTGTCCTCCCTCTCTTTCTTCAGCTCGCTACACAGCTTGCTCCTGCTTCTAAGGTATGGTCCATATCTAATCAACACAAAAGGCATGATGGACATGACTAGAACAGCAAACCCAAGTGTTGATGTCGCCCAGGCTACTCCTAGCGAATCATACATTTTCGTGACGACCAGCGGCAACAACGCGCCAAAGATACTTCGACTGCAGCTCGAAGCTGCAAATGCGCTCGCGGCATATATAGTGTAAGCATCCGCAAGATAGTTGAGAAGTCCAATGAAGATCAATTGGGTTCCTATCCCGTAAACAAACCCGGATGCGAACGGCAGCGCCCAAGGGATGTCGGTCTTGGCGGTCCACCCCAACCAGAATATCGAAACGAGGGTGATGGGACCCCCGATACAGGCTGGAGGAAGTCTGAATATCTCTTCGCGTCGAATCGAAGGCTTCTTGCTTGCATCGGATCGCTCAAGAAGCCAGTCGTACATAGCACCGAAGGCAATCGCCACCAGATCTCCGGCACCCATGGGCAGAAACATTGCCCCGGATCTGCAAGGAGTCATCTCGTAAATGCCCTCGAAAATTATTGGATATGCTCCGAAATACATGTAAAATATTCCATACAGAATCGCGAGGTACAAACAGACGACTGTGACGATCGGTTCGGTGAAAAGCATGCGAAGTGGAAGCAAAGTCTTTGGTTGGAGAAGGTCACGCCAGCCTCGACTTTTGGTTTCTAGTGGTCCAAACAGGTATGAATGTGTCCCAGCTCGACGGAGCCTTTTTGCACGGCGTGCGAGCAGTGTCGGTCCGTAAGTCTCTGGGAGAAAGATCAACCCGACAAAGCTCACACCCGCAATGATGAGCGCGATCCAGAAGCTCCATCGCCAACCAAGTGTCGGAGCTGTACATCCTGCAATTATTGGAGACATCAAAGGTCCGAAGCCAATCGTCTGTATATGGTCAGTATTTGAAGGTATTGCTAAACTTGATGGAAGTCGAACCGTGAAGAAGACAGCAACCGATCGACCCCGCGCCACTGGAGACTCATATATGTCGGCATAAATCCCTCCTACAACCGAGATGGGGGCAGATGCCCCTATTCCAGCTAGTAAACGGAAGACAAGAAGAGCACTCCATGTTGGTGCCAGTGCAGCTGCCATTGTAGACAAGGTGAACAACGAGAAAGTACTGATGGTGATCCAGCGACGACCGTACAGCTCACTGAGTGGGGCAAATACGATGGGCCCAAAGACATATCCAACGAGATATATTGACATGGGCAGAATCTTGACATTTCTGTCCGTGATGTTGAATGTCTCTGCAATGAAGGAAATCTCGTTGCTAGGAAGTGATGAGCCAAGGGTGCTGTTAATGGTGACCAGAATGCCAATTGTAGTAATGACGAGCTTTCTTGTCTGTGGGAAGGTCAATATTTTGGTATCTAAAATTCTTTCGAGCCAAAATCACGAACCAAAGACCAATTGTATGGATTCTCGGGATCGCCGTGTTCCCACCTAATTATTTGTACGGGGTTCGTCTCGCCATCTGGAGCCAAAATAGACCCCTCGATTGTTGACGAAGAGCCGAATGCGTTCGGTTTCTGTGCTGCAGCAATCACTTCTGCAAGTTCAATGTCTATCGCTGTGCAATAGAACTCTATATCAGCTTCTCATTTCACCACTTTAAATTGCTGAAAACAAAAGACTCACACGGCATTATGTGGATATAGATTTGCTGTTGAAGCGGCCTCGAGACCTAGCGGAAATAACTGATGCGGTGAGGTAGCTAATGCTACTTGTATCTCGAACTTCTGAGCAAGTTCCATGTCCATTTAAACTAATAAATGTAACGATTTCATAACGATTCCGCCGATTAATTATGAAGACTTGGTTGAACAGATTCTTCAAGATGACAATTACAAAGTGGGATATTGAACCGAGGCCGGCCGGGTGACTTGGTGGCCCCGCGTCTTGGCCTCCGGGTATGTATGACGGTGAGTGAGACCCAGTGGCAAGATATTCCGATGTCAACTTGTCCGAACGCCGATATCATGTATTCATCTAGAATAGGAAGAAAAAAGAATCAAATGATTGCGAAAATCATCGCAGTATTAATTTTTATACTGGGTTCCGGAAACAGAAAGGACTATACAGACCGACAAGATGACCCCAACACAAATCAGACAACTACAATAAAAGGAATAATTTCTTCAGAAGTTTGGATTGGCCGGTTCACCTTGTCAAGACTTTGAGGTGGAAGTGAATTAACAAGCGACCTGTCAAGAAGCGGCTGTTTACAGGATAGAGCCAGCCCCTGAAATTCGCCTAATGGGCTTGCTTGCCAACGCTATGGGACAATGCAAGAACTCTTGCAGTGGACAAGGCCATGCGATCTATCATATCTAATGCGTCTTCTATAGCTGCTTCAGAACAACTGAAAAGCTTAATATATCCAGAGTATGATGCCACACACTGCTACAATCTTTCATCGGTATTCAACTTCAACATGAGTGTTCTCTAATTCTCTGTTAGCTGGAACCCGCATCTGATAAGAGACTTCGTGTCTCTGGGTGTACAAGATTGATGACTGAAATTTTCTATCTGGGTTCAAATGGAATGGCCTGCGTGGATGAAGGCATTCTGCATCCTGTGGCGTCCAAGAATGAAGCGACGCCAAGTGAACTCAGGAGAACAAACAAATGCGTGCCGGGTCGAAGCAAACGAAGGCCAGAAGGTTTTGGGACCTTTAACTCCGGATCTACCTTTCTGGGAAGACTCCTTTGAAGTGAAGACGTGGAAACAGATCATTAATTCTACAGTGCGTCATTTCGCGTTCGGAGCACAAAGCATCATGTCTAACGAACGCGATTACTACGAAGTCCTTGGTATTCCCCAGACAGACGACCGCAACTCATTCGTGGAGCCTATCGACGACTGGCATTGATCAAGCATCCAGACAAAAATGCTGGCGATCCAAATCCAACTGCGGAGTTCCAGCTGGTAGGTCGAGCATACAACAGGCGTCAGGTGCTGAATAACTGCTCATCAAGAACAGATCTCTGATGCAGATACCACTTTGATAAACGACGAAACTAGAAACATAAACAATATCTGGTATCCCATCATCAAACAGCGCCGCCGACTCAAGGGCAGCCGAAGAGGAGAAAAGTGCCCAGGTAAAGGCCGACAAGGAAAGACATAAGGCTGAAGAGAGAGACTAAAGGCAAGGGACAAATAGACTGGGAGGAGTCATGAGGAAGATGCGCGAAGAGCTAGGGAGAAGACGGAGAGGGCGAAAAAGTGGAGGGAGAAGATGAAGGAGTGGCAAGAAATCGAGTCTCGACTAGGCAGCAATATCTTTGAGACCCAAAGAGGAACCCGCAGGCTCAGGGTAGCCATCTAAAAGATAAAATTTGTAGATGATATCGAAAAAGAGCGAGTAATTGCCGGAAGATCTCGCTCTGTATGTTTCTTCGTCAAGCTATCGTTCGGATCGGATGAAGTGCGAGACAGCACAAAAGGAATGAGAACGCCTGCAGCGCGATTCGACCAAAACCATTCAATCTGCTAAGCTCGTTACTTTCAAGAAGAGTTCGAGCCTCTCGAAGATAAGAAAGATGAGGCCTGGAAAAATATCTGGATGGCCAGTGGCTCAATATCCAACTTGGATGAAAGTCTCAAAGAGCAGTGGGAATTCGATCAGCTGGTGAAAGGCTTGGAAAGAGGCTAACGCCCAAGGGAAATCTGAGGAGCTGGAGAGAGAGAGATAAAATTAGCTGCTGAAAAGGAAGGTATAAGAAGGGATGCAAAAAGCCAAAAAGCGAAATTCGAGGCAGAGGAGCAGGAAGAGCAAAAGGAGACTGCAAAAGAAACAGCTCGTGTGGAGGCAGCCCGCAGCAAGGCGACTAAAGAATCGCAGATTCTAGAGGCGCAGGCTTGCTCAGCGCGGCTCGAAAAGACAGCTTCGAAGGCACGTTTGAAGGAGGGTATGGCACGAGGGGAGAGACTTGCCAAAGCTCGCAACTTCTGCGGGGCTATACAACTTAGGGAATGAGATGGCAGATGAAATGTGTGACATCAACACCCAAGCAGAAGCTGCTGCCAAGACGATGAATTCGAAGGAGCGACAGCACAACGGATTCTCACCATGGGCAGAGCAGTCAAGGTTCAAGTTCTCGAACGATCACGGCGTAGCACCTGGCACCCACTGTGGCCACCATACTTTCTTCAAACTGTCTGGTCGGCATGTATGCGTGGGATGCGCGCAAGTCATGACCCAGTTCATCTTCGAGTGTCAAGACTGCCAGTTGAAGGCGTGCGCTCTCTGTAGACACACCACAAAGATGAGTCTCAAGAAGTAAGAAGGATAGTCATTATTTCAGATACAGATATGGATTTGACCAATAGCCTACCTAATATATCTCTATGATGCTATTCCAATCATTCCTCGCAGCCATCGAGCTTGAGGTTTCGTATCATCCGATGAGGCGTTGATGGCACCCCGAGTTTTGTCCGCGGCATTCACGGAAAACTGTTTGCACTTCAGCTCAGCGAGGATATATCTCAATATCAAGCACAATATACTCTATCTATGCCAAAATTAAGCTTTGGGGGTAGCGTTGCGAGAAATGGATCGAGATGAAACATCCGACTCCGCAGATTCTCCAAGACCAACACAAGCATTGGACAACAACATCAGACGAGCTTAGCGAATCTTATATTAATTAGCAGCGGCATCACAGCGAGTCTGAAATATACCGGAACTTACATCTTCGAGTGAGGGGAAGTAGATATGAGCAGACCAATGATGCCCTTGATCGACGGGACTTGTTTCATCTGATCTCCAACTTGGTGCCGGGCGGACTGAACCCCAGATGCCACCGTCCATATTTAGACAGTGTCTGATGAGAAACATTGATTCTGATGCTCTGAAGACCATTCGGTCCTACTGACCACCTTGCTAGCCTTTAGGAGGTTTGAGTTATGTTTCTACCCGCTGTCAAAAGTTGAGCCGAAGTCACTCGAAGCCCAGATGGCCGTCATCTCAGCCTAATCTGTAATTCAATCTCGAATGGAAGCTTCCTGAGGGCACTCAAATCCAGATTTAGATCCTGCACGGTCTTTCAAGACATTCTAGACGTCATTCGGATGCGGACAATTGCTTTCCGCAACTCGACTGCTTGGGTCTGCTTGGAGAGGACGCCTCCCAACTGATCTTTTTGATGTGATGTGTTGATAGCATCTTCCTTGTAGCTTCCATGAAACGACACTTATATCGGTGCTAGGTAGATCAAGCCCCGGATCTACCACGGTTAAGCTAATCTCCAAGCTGTGATTGATGATCTGTTCCGCGCACGTTCAATGATGGCCTAAATTTGGTACCTGGAAGCTGATCTGGACTCCAACGAGCCAGCCCCCGACAATATCTTCCTTAGCCGAAGCTTTACCGACAATTTTCATCGACGGAGAGAGGAAAGTGTTAGTAGATGATTTGAAACTCGGAGATAGTCGGCATCATTCCGTGTGGTCAAATCCAGTATATTAAAGAGGTCTCGTCCGGACTACCTGAGTCTCGTCAGATACCTTTCCCAAGTCGATTTTCTCCTGTGGTATTCATCTATACATACTACCTTTCTGTGTCGTTGCCTTTTCATACTTGTGACTGGATTCACTACAATCAGTCAAGCCTCGTCTTCAGGTCACCGTCCGCCAAATAGTCAGAATGAAGTTTGAAGACAACAATGTCGAGCGAGCTAAGCGAGCGATTCGCCACGGAGCAAGGGATTTTCCTGCAGCTGTTGGCAGGTATTTTCTTCAGAAAATACCAGTTGTTCAATGGCTTCCTAAATACTCTCCTCGATGGATCATCAATGATGGGATTGCCGGTTTGACCGTTGGGGTCATTCTTGTCCCACAAGCTTTGGCATACGCCAAAATTGCTGGCATCCCTCTACAAGATGGTCTCTTAGCGAGTTGGCTGCCTTCAGTCCTCTACTTTATCATGGGGACATCAAAAGGTGAGGATGAAGAGAGCAGTAGGAAGTCCAATGCTGATAATCATGCAGATGCGAACACAGGTCCGACTTCCATCATCGGCCTCCTCACTGCCAACATAATCAAGGATCTTGGAACAGAGGGCGGATATTCATCAACGGCTATCGCAGTGGCTATCTCATTCTCAGTCGGTGTCTACTGCCTCATCTTGGGCATGCTGAAACTCGGTTTCCTCCTTGAGCTTGTTTCCCATCCAGTTCTCACTGGCTTCATTTCAGCTGCGGCGATCACAATCATCCTTGGCCAAGTCCCAGCAATTTTTGGCGAGAAAAACATCGGTAGCGGAGTCGCGAACCAACTCCATGACATCTTCGCAAAACTGCCAACGACTAAGCCGATCACGTTCGCCGTCGGCATGTCTGGTATAGTGATGCTAGTTTTGATGCAAATCATCGGTCAACGATGGGGCAAGAAGAGCAAGGCTGTTTGGATCCTCTCTATTGGTCGAAATGCCATCACAATTCTCCTGTTCACGGTGATCAGTTATGTCCTCAACAAAGATATCGAGACTCCAATCTTTGATCTCACCGGAAAGATTCCAGCAGGACTTCTTCCACCCAAGGCTCCCGACATGGCACTCATCGGCAAAGTCTTCCAGCCTAGTCTCGCCGTCTTCCTCGCCGCAGCTCTCGAACATATCGCCATTGCTAAGTCCTTTGGTCGACGAAACAACTACACAATCGACCAAAGTCAAGAACTGACTTTCCTCGGTGCAGCAAATATGCTGAACAGCTTCATGGGCGGCATGGCAGTTGGTGGTGCCGCATCTCGGACTGCTGTCAATTCCGAGTCGGGTGTCAAGTCTCCTTTGTATGGCTTGTTCACTGCTGGAACGGTCATCACCTCAATTTATGCCTTGACTGGTGCACTATTCTGGATTCCTAAAGCAACTCTTTCAGCTGTCATCATTGTCGCTGTTTACCAGATTATCGCTCATCCTTCTGTCTTCTTCGGATACTGGAAGGTGTCGGTCGTCGACTTCATGGCATCCATGATCGCTTTCTGGGTCACTCTTTTCGTGTCTGCGGAGATGGGTATCGAGCTTGCAACCGCTTTCATGGTTCTGACCACCATTCTCCAGACACTCTTCCTCAAGGGCAAAGGCGTTCCTAAAGACGATTTCGGCAGGTATTATCCTGTCACCCGAGATGGAGTCGACTACATTCCAGCTGATACTACACTCGTCAAGTTCAATCACCCCATCATCTTCCTCAACGCATCCAGAGCGAAGTCTTCCATCCTGGATGCTGTTCAAACATATCACTCTGGCGCCCCCTCTGAGTTCACTTCCCCATCTAAGAACCCAGACCGTATGTGGAGTGAATTAGGTGCCCGCCACATTGCTTTGCTGAGACGCAAAGCAAACATGTCATATCTCGAGCAGCAGCACCTTCCCCAGGTCCGAGTCGTAGTTCTTGATTTGTCTGGAGTCATTTATGTTGATGATACCGGAATCATGGCCATGAAGGACATGAAGACTGAGTTGAAGGCATACGCTGGAGAAGGTGTTGAGATCAGAATCGTCGGCCTGAAGCAACACTTGACGGGAAAGTTTGAGCGTGCCGGCTGGAAAATGGTTCGAAGTGGGGAAGAGAGACAGCAGGACAAGAAGCAAGGCACTGTCATCCTGTACCACGATGTCAGGGAGGCGATTGCTGACCAAGGGGTATTCGGGTTGGAGGAATTTGGAGGGAAGGAAGCTGTCACATACACAGAGAGACGGGCCTAAGCCTGGTCTCCAATTCTCCTTGTGTCTTGGGTCGGTCGGGTTGCGAGGAGTTGTTCCACTTAGGTACTATAAGCTGGCTGCTGGCTGGCCTTGCTTGGGTTGACGATATGAAATGAGTTATGGATTCTGACCGCACTTTTGATTTCTTGAATTCTGTTCTTGATTCGTGCTGGTCACAGAACAAGCCCCGCTCACTTACACACTCACTACCTCACTCACTCAAAGGAAGATGCTGACAGCGCAACGCTGAACGACACTGACTAGATGATCAATACCCGACTAGGATACAAAAATACAATCTATCAGCTCTCCACATTCTAGACCCAGATTTACACAAAAGAAAGACAAATGAAAACCAAGTCTCCAAACCAGGAAATGTACGCTCCCATCCCACCAACCAATATACCCAAATAAACTCACCACCAGATCTTACAATCATTGTGACCATGTATAAACTTCTATCGTGCTTTCTCTGACTCAAGCTCTTTCTTCGGCGTCACTAGCCCCGACGCATCTGGTGCAGAGAAGCTTGAGGCCTGTCTTAACCTCAATGAATCGTTGGTCATTTTCGAATTACCATCAATGCCAATGATGACTCCCGAATCTTCGCTTGCCGGAGTCCAAGCCAGATAATCTCTCCTAACCTCGACGTAATCGTAAGCGAATTCTCCCATCTGGTCATCATCCATGCCGAGCAACTCCGCTTCCTCGCTGGCTCGTAGCTGTAGGCCAGGGACGAAGTTGATGAGAAGTGCAATCATCGCAGACATTACAAAGCAGTACGCGGTACAGGCTACGATATATGCGAGTTGGATGTATACTTGTTTCCAGTTGTTGTTCAGTCCTCCGCCATTGATGAGACCAGTCGACACGCCATCCAGCCCGATGATATAATCTGCGGCGAAGATGCCGTTGAAGAGAAGTCCGACCATTCCAGCGATGCCATGTTCTGCGAGATTGTCCATGCTGTCGTCGATGTGGCACCAGTACTTTATCTTGGTTGCGAAGTTGGACACGATCCCGACCGTAATGCCGAGGATGATGGAGGCCCAAGGTGGGATGAAACCTGATGCTGGAGTTGCTGCAACTAGGCCCGAGATAACTCCCGAGCACTTCAAACCATTAGTCTCTGTTCGTAAAATGTATCCTTGAGAACATACCCATCCAACCATTGACCACTTCTTTGCAAGTCTAAAGTCAAGCACACACCAAGTGATAGCAGCCATCATAGCAGTGATGCAGGAGTTCCAACACGCCATGACTGCCCTGAGGTTGGCCCCGAAGGCACTTCCTCCATTGAACCCGAGCCACCCAAACCACAAAAGTACCGTCCCAAGTGTGACCAGTGAAACATTGTGAGGGCGAAAGTTTAGCATCATCTTTTGTTGCCTTCTTCCTAGCATTGCGCTGTATGCGAATGCACTTGCTCCCGAGCAGATTTCGACCGGACCACCTGTCAAGGATCAGCAAAGCTTTGGACACCGATGGATGTCATCCAGACTTACCTCCAGCGTAATCCATAACACCATATTTGAATGCCCACCCGTTCGGATTCCAGACCCAGTATGCGATTGGGCAGTAAACGAGGGTTGCCCAACAGAATATGAAAACCATCATTGGGATTAGACGGCCACGCTCAGCGATAGCTCCGGTCACGATAGCTCCTGTAGTGGCAGCGAACATCATCTACTCAACTCGTCAGCATGTGAGCAAAGAAAGATATGATAGTTGACGTACCTGATAGAAAGCGTAAAGCAGCTCTGGTATCAGAGGACTTCCAGGTGACGGATTGCCGAGCGTCGTCATCAAGCCCAAGTGTCCTAAATCCCCAATAAATCCAGAGGTCCCGCTCGTTGAGAATGCCAATGAGTAGCCCCAGAAATACCATTGTATGGTAACAATGGAGAAGGACCCAAGTGCTGCCCAGATCATAGAAAGTGCAGATTTCCGTCGAGCGAGACCAGAGTAGAGAAACCCGATGCCAGGAATCATGACGAGAACCATGCAGGAGCACATAATGATATACGCTTGGTCGCCGCTCTGATACCATTGATTGAGATTTGTCGTAGCTATAGATGTCAGCGCTCATGAGGACGTAGCAAGGTGGGATTGCTACATACTTGAATCTCCCCCATTTGGAAGTGTGCCGTTGAATACCGTAGGTGCCCCGACATGACTGTACGACATTTTGAAAGGAACGTGAAATTATCCTTGGAAAAGACGAGTAACCTTGGGAGTAATGAGTCCGGAGTCGCAGCAGCTTCAAGTCCTTATAAGTGCAAAGGGATGTGGAAAATTTGCATCATGTCAGCTCCTTTGGAGAGAATGTACCATTGTGGCAATCCAGTGGCGTGAAACCCCCACCGAAATGCAAATCCAGGAGATACACATTTCGAGTCGCGATGAATACATGTCCTTGTTCGGTCGTTATCTCGGGCAGAAATTGAGTGCGGCATGGCTACCGACTGGAGGACAGGAAGGTTGTGAGCTGAAATTGCCGAAAAAGGAAAATATGAGGCACTTCTGGGGACAGAAGTGCACAAACAAGGCGGGTAGGACCCACTTTAGCCACTCATTGGATTTGCATGCCAGTCATGAACAGGAAATACTGAGTTCTTCTTGTTCATCGAAACTTTGAGCTTAAATTGTGTATGATCCCAAGTCGTGCATGATAATCGAAGCATCTGCAACAGTCACTGAGTGCACTGATGATTTGAGCAACAGTACGTAGACTTCCGCACCATTAAGTACCTCCTCTGTAGAGTCATCCTGCGTATTCTCAGTCTCGCGATAAGAATTGAGCAGTCCCTTCCGCTTAGAGGGTATATCCTTGGGGTTCGTGCGGTGCATAAGTTCGAGGACTAGGTTCGGGTATACCCGAACCAGGGCAGTAGTATCGTCAATTGGCGCGGTCTTGATCACAAGTGAGCTGAGATTATACGTGTCTCAATACGCCCAAAAGCCTGGCCCTTTCACCCTTTATCCACACGCGCTTTCGTGAAGCCATCGGGCGAGATGGTCGCGCAACGAATCAAAAATCTCAGCAAAGAGATAATTGAAACATATTCTCGCGGATGACTTGGGTTGAAACAAGGGCAACCCATGCGGGCTGTCGGGCGGTGCAAACAAAAAGGAAAGTACCGTCATGCAGAAGCCTGGATAAAAGTCCTCGCGTGAAGACCCATTCCGAATCCATGGTTCTGGGAAGATGTTCCCCGTCCCGGCAAACACCAGCTAGACAACTACACCATGATAACTCCAATCAGATACCACTCTCCGTATCTAGGCGTCGGAGATGCAAAGATAAGCATTTGTGAGAACGGAAAGAGGGAAAAAGCAAAAAAGCTTATCTATACGTCCAGAACACACAGCTCAATTTGGACATGATGATTATGAAATGTCAGCCAGGGGATGGACACCCCACTCAAGTGGAGTGCTCTCATCATCTTGTCGCTTGTGATTTTAGCAACATGAAAACTAATGGAGCATAAACCCTGAGCAACAGTCTCTCTATGAAGAAGATCCCTCTATGACGACGATACCAGCCTTTCACTTATATCAAATATTCTAACATAACAGATGATCCCAAATGCAAAGCAAGAAAAAGCACCCAGACATGAAGAATATAAGCGATACGAGCTGTCAGTTGACCGGCCTGGGACCTACATCAACAATGCTGCTGACAAGCATAGATGGGTCCAGCTCATATCCTCGACTGACAACCGGAGTTTTAAATCTCAGAGCATTATAAGCCTGGCGTACCATAGCATCCCAGGGCAGCAAGACCAGCCGATGTACATGATGACTACATGTATGCTTCTGTGCCAGCGATTACCCTTTCATTCAAACCTCTCTGCTTTCCAAACCCGGGTTTATTGTAGCCAGAGCCATCTTCATGTCGAATTCTTTTGTGCATGCCTCGCCGTGTATCTTCAAACGTGTGGCGATGATGTGCTGGGGCATAATTCCATTGCGAAGGAGGTTCATTGAGGAAGTAAGGATGTGGCGGGTCGCTCTATTTCTTAATTGTCCCGTCAGACAGCAGGTATTCGCTGGCATACAGCTTGGCTAGTCCAGTGTGTTGAAGCCCGTCACGGATGGCGGAACAATCGTGTTCTCGTGTCAACTCGCAGAAGTGTTGCTGCACGCGTGCCTTGTGGGTCATGATTTATCTTGCAGAGCTGAAGCTGGTCGTGTTTGTAGGCCCAGAAGACTCGAAGGGGCAAAATTCAGAGTTTTTGATACCCTGTATCTCGATAGGTAGCCGCAAGATAAATTACACGGGTGGCGTGGCGAACGGGCGCGTCGTTTGTTTTCTTGTCAGCTTGATTTGTTTTTAGAAGCGCGACAAAAGTGCATTGCTGCTGTTGCCAGGATGTCATTGATTAGTCAGCAACTACACCTCCTGCCCTCCATGGCCCCCTACTGAGCACGCCTTCAACAATTTTCCTGCCTTGAACATGAAGAGCTTCCAAAAGTAACTCAAAAGTCCCGTCGCCCTGACAACGAGGAGAATTCCAAGATATCCTGATCAAAAGGCACTCCCACGACTAGCTTACCTCAGCCATCACAACACCTTGACAATGACAAGCTCGACCGTCCTCCATCTGAACGGCTAATCGAATCGTCCGACGCCACCAACCATCTAATGTCTCCGGTTTGAAGCCCATCAACCCGCACGAAGTAGACACACGTGCTTCTAGTGGGTGTTGAGAATACTCCTGTGTTTTCGTTCTCGTCAATTTCAGGGGCAACAATCAAGGAAAAACAAACAACAATCTTTTTGAACTCTTGCTACTATCTCGCATTACCTTTTCCATGTCCCGTAAGCCAGGGGCATTGGTCGGTATATATGCTTCAAAGTTATACTTTCAGCCCACGAGTTTCCAGCGCTGAACATACGTAGAAAGAAAGAATATTATAATCTCTAAAACATGGTCTCCTTTGCTGTGAGCAGGTTACTGGGCTTCAATTCCCCAGGGTGGAAGACTTTCGAGGACTTCACACTTGGATTTTGCAGACGGAGAACATAAACAAGTTTAGTTTCACGATAGTGGTCCACTATACTTTGATACCGAATGCTACAAAACTTATCTTCATTCTCGATCGGCGCCCTCACCCAATCTTTTCAAGAACCAATCCCTCGCCATCTCTCCAACAGCCTTCCTTAAATTCTTCTTATCCACACCCAACTCCTCCATTTTCATCTTCTCCTCGATCATCACATCGTCGCAAACCCATTTCATCATCCGAGGAACCGCTTTCATATCCCTCTCAATACCCATTTCGCCTAGGTGATCCCACCCTTGTTGCAATCTCATTTCTGTCACAGCCGCCTGCGCAAAAGCTCTTGCTTTCTCAACCTCATCGGCATTCGCAGTCGGCGGTGCTTTTTTCAGCTCGTCTGTATTGCTTACCCGATGAAGTGGTCCCTTCGTCTTCACCCAAAATCGAGCATCTTCACCAAGAGGATGGGCCGATTTCCACACGATTCCTTCTCCAACACCAGAAACTCCGAAGCTCTTGCTGAACGGACATTCTTTCTCCACCGCCATAGTATGTTCCATCATCCTCTTCTGACAATCTTCAATGTCCCTAATTTGGAGTACCTCGCTGAAGAATCCACCTCGAGAGATATGCACGATCCCAGCATCGACGTCCTCGATTTTCGAGAACAGCTCGTCAGGGACCCATTTGTTGTTGACAGCTATCGAGATGACAACGAAGAGCTTCGTTTTCAGCCTCGCCAAAGCGACACCTTTTTGAACGCCGGGTCCGACCCACTCTCCCGCAATGATCACTGGGTGATCTTTTGACACTTGACCATCAGGATTCAGTTCTTTGAACCTCGCCAAGACAAGATCTCGGAGTTGCAACAGATTTGGTCTGAGTGGAATCAAGTGTTCAGCAACACCGTAATTATCCCGTCCATCACCAAGACCTAAGCTCAAGCGGTTGCGAGATTGTATTCGAATTGTATCATCAGGGTTTATCACAATGTCGGCATGTGTACCGTGAAGTTTGACTGTCCCTATCATAGGAATCTGGGTGGGTGTGTCGGGAACGATGACAACGGTCTTGTCGTCAGGAGTTGTCGGCGGTACGCGGTTCTTATGAATGTAGTTCTGAACAAGCTCTGGAATTTTCCCCGTTATCTTTGGGAAAAGGGTCGAGTCTACTGGTATGTCCGCATCGACATTGGTGTGTGGAGGGCTGATATGAAGACTGCTGATATCGACTTGTACCTGCTTGAAATTGCCTATGCCCACCATCGTGATTTTGTCAATCGCGAACGTTGCAAGGCTGAGAATTCGATCAGACTATGATGCATGCAATTGTTCTCGAGTTCCTTCCGCCAGAAACTGGGATCAAGTGAAAAGGGTAAAATTGTACAGAATCAAAATCAAGTGCGCAAGGCGAAGGATGAAGGGAACAATAAGTAGATTACAGAATTTGCCTGAAGTCAGAACATCAATAATAATGTTCTTGGCTCGCCGTATGACTCAGTGAGTGTAACAGTCGGTCTGAGTAGGTAGTGGCTGCATCATTGACAAATTTCAACCAACAAATCCCACGGAAAAGTGCACAGCCTCACCTGAGCTTGCCTCCTGCTCGAACGAACCAAATACCGAAATATCTCAGGGTTCCGACTTTCGACTACGAAACCACCCTACGCACGTAAGGCATGGCTTTTCCACAATCAGATCACTAAAGGTACATGTATCCAGATAAGCAGATACTCAATGCTAAAGGTCGTTTTGGACGCGGTTGACTCATTCGCTACCATGTATTGAGCAGTTTGGACCCCCGATGAATTCTTATGACATAACATTAGTAATTTCTTCACACCAGAATCTGTCACACTAATAGAGCCTCTTGGCTATTGGACCCTACTGTACATGATGCTGAACGATTTAGTACCCCTTTAAGATATAAAACAGATAGCACGTGACTGTGACAGGACTCTAGTTTGAGTCACGCAGAAATGATCAGATGGAGTTGCTGCAGATCGGAGCACTTCAATCCTACTTGAGGTTGTCTTGCGAAGTACCGCTTATGGAAATATAGAAGCGAAGCAGCCGATTCTTGTCTTCAAGCTGCGTACTTGGTAAGTATTGCCTGTGATGTGAACCGAGTCGAAGCAACAGTAGATTAGGGAGCCTATGTGAAATGCCATCACCACATTTCAATGAGTAACAAAGTATTCAAGCTCAATAATGTAGAAGGATAATCTTCTTGCGAGTGATGTTGGTCTCGCTCTACTCAACATTCTACGCCTGCAGCACCTTTGCGTATGTACTTCCGCTGGGGCGCCTATTCTGGAAAACTTTAACCAAGGAGATGATCAGAAATACAGAGACCAACCCAACGAGTGCTATGATTATCCAATAACTCTCCACGTTCCATCTGGACTTCAGCAATGCCAGCCTACGCGACGGACCACATATACCCGTGAACATGTTCTCTTCATCGAACGGGCACTCAGGATTTGTCTCCAGTGAGTCGCCTGGTTCTGGGAAAATGACACAGCTCCCAGTATTGGCCGTCCAACATCCGTTACCATTGTTCGCTTCGAACATCAGTGGCGCACTCTCGAACTTCTCATCCCACGTTGCATCCGTGACGTCCTTGTCTGTCGGACCACCCAGCACCATGATCGGTGCGCAGTTCATGAACATCTCTGGTACGCTCCATCTACCATACCACGTCCAAGCCATCACAGCTTGTCCAATAGGTAGCCAATCGGGGATGGTGAAGTTGTATATGCTTGGCAGGAGTGTGGTTGCTGAGTCCCCGTAGTTGACTTCTGTCAGATTACGGATGGGACATCCGCCATGGATAGAATGGATTACTCTCCATTCGCTGAAAACTGTCGGCTTCAGATCTCGCGTCACCGAAATCTGACAGGAGCCTCCTCCATGACTGGCTCCTCCCATTGCCCTGCAAAACTTCATGTCAGCCTTCGTTGCCTGCCGTTTTGTGAAATTCTTATCGTACATACTGCAGGTGTTGTGTAGAGCCACGTTCCCATACGTTCATGATCCCGTCGGGATTGAATTCTTTCTCTCCCTTGCATGGCCAGTTGGACCCGTCTTTTTCCATTGGGCCATTATCCCGAAGTTGACTGGGAAAAGGAACGGGATTCTGCATCAAAGTATGCCCGCTAACGGACAGAGCAAACAAGAAGAAGCTCAAAGCCTGCATGGTATCTTACTGCAAACACCTCAAAACGGCAATCTAGAGTGGTAGCTTCTGCTGAGGGAGATGGTGAGGCATATGATTACTGACTGAATCCGATGTTCAATGAGAATCGTAAGAATCTATGTCTTTTGGACATGGGAGGAGTGAAGATAACCACTCCTAGTGTGGCAATTCTACCCAATCTCCTTGAGTTTGGAAACTTTGAAACCTCAGGGATACAGAGGCAATTGTTTTGTCACTATTGAACGCAATTTTGAAACACTTTTATGACTTCCATTTTCAGCCGATGTTTGAGAAAACTTTAACCCCTTTCAATGTAAAGTGCAAGCATGGATGATGTTGCCCAATAATATCAATGTGCTGGAAAGACAATCTCGCAAAAGTCCTTGGCGAGCTTCTTTAGACTCGTCCCAAGTTCATGAGCGTACAGCCCAAATGCTCCCTTTTCCCTGATTCGCTTCGTGCCATATGCTCACATTCTGACGCGAGTGTAGGTAATTTTGACCATTGAATCACTTTATTAGAATCATTATCGAAAATAAATTGCCACTTGTGAAGACTCTTTGATTAATATCGGGTCTCAACGATTCTATCTCATGTCCGTTCTCCATCTCCAGATTTCGCACCGAAAGGTAAACAGATGCTCGTACCCGATGACTGAGCACTGAGAGCTAGAACTTCATGCGCTCCACTGGAGAGAGGCCTCCGAAGAACCTGGAGCTGGATCTGCAGGGTTTGCTCCTAGAAAGATCTCGGTAGCAGAAGCTTATTTCGCAAAAGTCATAACCTCTCCTGGAAATCGCCTGTTGAATCAGTGCTAGGACAAGACTGCAAAAGCCATTTCAAATGAGCCTTTGTTGGACTTTCTGCTACAACGAGATCCAATCCAGATAGACAACACTCTTGACTCCTTATAAATTTCAACAATTACATTATAGCCTCGGTCGGAAATGTGAGTAATCTACCTCGCTTATCCGTATTCTGATCTCGTACCGAGCTAACACCTTAGTTGAAACTATACTTGACATTCCCTGAGTATGAATTATAGTCTAGAAGTATGTTAGTATCTCGTCCGAACAGCCAGCGTTGGGAACAAAACTTATTTTCTGTTTACTTTTCTTACTGCCAGCTGTGCAGCCATGGGGTTTACTTGGCAGGACCCTGGAAGTTACCCCTGAGATTCGGATTCTGAACATGCTAATTTGAATCCCATGCTTTGGTCGGATCTGGCGTGAAACAAAAACAATTGGAGGAATCATGTTCGTCCATGTTTCCCCCGAGATCTTGGACAGAGGCCGCATGCGAAAATGCTCTATATTGTATCAAATATCCATCTCACTTGTGTCTGAAATCCTGTACCTGGCGACCAAACACATTCGTTTCTTCCTCTCAAATGCCTATACCCAAGCAATAATCAAGACCGTGTACAGAAGTCATGCTTTGGGGGCCAGCCCTCGTTCGATCTTCTCGGTCATTCTTGAAGCTTGGAGGCACCCTTGGAATCTTTGTCACGACTTGGACTACACTTCACTTCGGCCAGCTCACTTTGACGCTGGATCTCATTGTGAAGCTTCTGATAACTTTCGCATACACACATGGCTTCGCCAACATTCGTTCGAAATTACAAACGCCGAAATATGATCCGCTCGCAAACAGGGAAGTTGAATATGGGGAAAATAAGGGCAACGAGCTATACACGATTGAAGAGAGATTCCCGGACCCGAACACAGAAGAAAAGGAGAGCAATCCGAGCTCGAACGAATTTGAAGAGATCACGGCCACTGTGGTTGGATGGCGCGAGGACGAAGACTTGTATCGCAGGTGTCTCCAGGGCTTGGCTGCAGACCCTCGATGCGGTCCCATAATCGCAGGAATAGACGGTGACACCCCGGAAGACGAGCACATGGTCAATATCTTCATAGACGTAAGTATAAACCTCCCCCTCCGGAACAATGCCTTAGCTAAGCTCCTATAGATGTTCCCAAACGGCGTCGTCATTCGTCTCAAAGAGCAGCTGTCCAAAACACTTGACCAATACATGCTCTCTGCCAATCTAACGGACGTCGAAATCGAGCAAAACAACGCATTCATCAAAGACCACATATCAAGCTTCATCCGCTCTCGTCTCACCGAAGCCATATCCGCTCAATCAATCAAAGACATCCAAGCCGTCTGCATCGTCCAGCCCCACCAATCAAAAAAGGACATCTTATTCACAGCCCTAAGCTTCGCTACCCTCATCTCAGAAGAACACAACATTCCATACCTCTTCAGTACAGACTCAGACTCCATGATCGTCCCAGGCGCTCTAGGCAAAATCATCAACTCACTGGAAAGTGATGTAAATACTGGAGGCGTTTCTGGACATTTGATGTTTTCTCACCCGAGACCGACGTATCTGACTCGCATGACGGCTTCGCATTACTGGTTCGAGCAGGAGATCCCGAAAGCGCAAGGTGCGATCTTCGGAGCTACTGAATGTCAACCTGGTCCATGTGCTGGTTTTCGAGTGTCTGTTCTCAAATCGGTATTGGTCCCTTGGTATTGTCAGAGAGTTTTCGGGCATAGGACGGTATGTTGATACGTTTTTGAGATGAGATCGGTGACTAACATCTGCACAGGTCGTCAACGAGGATCGCCATCTGACAACTCGAATATTGTGGGCAGGTTTCGCCATTCACTACGCTCCTGGCGCCATCGTACACACCGATACGCCTAACACGTTCGACGGGTGGGTCAAGCAACAAGTAAGTTGGCCATCTATGCTTTCCACAAAAATTGGTTCGGCAGAGTGGGAATTGATGTCCTTGATTCCTAGGTGCGATGGTCAAGAGGAACCATGATCGAAACGCTCTGGTACCCCTGGATGATCAATCAGCTCTCCCCATGGCACATTTACAGCATATTGAAAGCTCGAATGTTGCCGATACTTACATTCTGGTATATCACATCCTACGCTCTCGGATTTGGAGGCGTCATATTGAAATTCAGTCTCATGCTTCTTGTTGACCTGTTTTGTGCAACAGCGCTTCAAGTCATATACCTGGTACATCTCAGTGAAGATCAAGCCACGCCGTCAGACATTATTTGGCTTGTACCCTCGCTGATCTGGTATTTTGTCATGTCGCCTGGGATTGTTGTCTGGTCGCTTGTCACGATTCTCGATGATTCTTGGGGTAATGCTCCGAGGGATGTGAGCTTGGGGGGAGGAGAGGGATCGCAGGCTTGGACCGGATCAAGAATCGTTACTCGACTCTTTAGAATGAAGCATGTGGCGTTCCAAGTTCTGTGGATTGGAATAGTTCTGACGGCAATCGTTCGCGCTTCGCTGTCATGGAGTGTTTGGGACTGTTAGTAGACCTAAAAATATAATCGTAACATGACGCAGTGGTTCAATAAGAGCCGGAGAGATACGCCTGGAATGATCAGAAGCTGAGCGAACTCTGCGTGATACAGTCGTATACGAAAGGTCGCTTGTATTCCTGGGGTATTTTGAAAAGCAACCTGTATTCCGCCATTGGGATCCCTTCCCAGATCATATCAGTCTAGTTCTTCTTGGGGTACGTGCTTGGATGTCCATGCTTCTTCCCATACTTCCGCACCTTCCCATCCATATCTATGGGCACAAAGAACCAAACTATCGCAATAATCCACGACAAGAATGTATCCCAAAGCCAATTATTCCTTGGCGAGCAACCCCAGCATGCAGCACGCATTATTTGCCCTAAGAAACCAACAACAATCAGGTATTCTCCATTCTCCAAGCCCTTGATAGACCCCGCAGCCATATCATCAGGAGTCAGACCTGGGTCTCCCTCCTCCAATTGGAATGTGATGCCTGGCTTCGTCTTATTCTCGTTGATCAAGCCTGGACTGTTGATTGTACCAGGGAACACAGTATGCATCTTGATATCGGCACCGTACAACAATATCTCCTGCGCCAACGAGTCACTCAGGCACTTGATAGCAGCTTTCGCAGGTGCGTACGAGGCGTAGCCAGCAAGAGGGTAGAACGCCGCCACGGAGCTCGTGAATATCAGATGCTTTTGACCGCCCTTGCCCACAGCTCCTGGCGCCAACCACTCGCTCAATATTGCTTGTGCCATGTCCGCGCAAGACCAATAGTTGATATCCATCTGCTGCCGTTTGATTGATCTCGAGGTTTCGAGGTATATGCTTGGGTGGGCGGATCCTGCAACACACCATACGACGTCCGGAGCCTGGCCATTATTCCATGCGATTGCCTCTGCTATCACTCGCTCGCTTCCATTATCTTCTGTGACGTCGGCGCTGATATATTGGAATCGTTGGGAGGAGGGGTTCAATGCTGCAGCCTGCGGACGTGAGTTTTATACTCTTTTTAGTTCTGGGAAGATCCTACCTTGACCAGATCAAGTGCCTCCTCCAGCTTGCCAACATTACGTGCGACGATTACGACACTTGCCCCCCTTTGCGCAAGCTGCACTGCAACACTCCTGCCCATGCCCTCGGAGGCGCCTGTAACAAGGACGGTCTGGTGATTGTCAGCGAGGCTGTAAAGAGAGGAAATGGGTTTACGCCTTACCTTGCCATTGACATCGAACTTATTCTTGCCAAACAAACCCATGATGGACGGTATTAATACTAAGAATCCAACAACTACACTCGCAATGGTCCAGATGCCCAAGTCGAGGGCCATGGTGTGGTTAAGGAAACAGGCCACGCCGCAGGGCTGTCAGCAAGCAGATTTGGTTGTCAGCTTAATCTCGGCAGTCTAGTGGATAAGAGATAAGCTTTCAGGGGCATGGGGGAAGCGGGCTGGCGGGACCTCCTTAGGCGAGTCTGGCACTTCAGAAGTAAACATGATTTGTCTACGCCGTAAATTTAATGCAATGGAGATAGAAACGTAGCCCTGCAATTCTTCCGGACCAGTATGCTCATTGCTTGAGTCAAAGTTATTTGAGGAGAAATCTTGTACAATTTGGAGTGAAGTTTATTGTTTGCTATTGAGCTCCAGCCGCTTCAATTCTACATCCCTGGAAAAAGCAACCAATTCGTACAATCACATGCGAAATCTCGAGAAATTGAGCTTGAGTGTAGCATGCTACTCCCAGACGATCTATGAATCTTGAAGATCTAGGTTGCGACCCCACTTTGTTAATTGGTAGCCCGTTGACAATTGACATCAGCGCTTGCCTTCACCCTCGTACTCCTATGACTGCCAGACCATTTTCAGCGCAGAAGAAAAGTAGAGGTTTCCATCTTAGGTATTCATTAACCGGTTGTCTCGGTGCACATTATACGGCAAGGAAGGGCAAGAACTAGGGAATTACACCCAGAAAATGACCTACCATCGTGTCTTCGTGGTTCTTGCGGCACCCGCTTCCCAGTATAGATGTAGCACCTCTCTTCTGGCTTTTGCTGCCATCTAACAGAACAGGAGGCTAAAAGTATTAGAAGCGCTGTCAGACCTGCTCTTTTTTTTCTTTCACTTGGCTTTGGTTCGTCGGTGAAGAACAGAATTGAAGAAAATGTACCAGGCCAGGATTGACCTCTATAGTCATCATCACTTAATTCGACGGCAGCTTCAAGATGAAGATTCTTTGCTTGAGTAACGAAAGGGCTCTATTGTGGTGGTGAGAATCATCTGTACTGCGTGCCTGGTGGGCAATTATAATCGTCTGCTGTGTGTCAACCAGAGCTTACATCACTGAGGGAGATATCCGCATCCCATGACAACGGGCTAGAATACCTTACGAGCTTTAAGCAGAATTTTCGAAGCAGAAACTATTTTGAAAGTGGAATACCGATGCAAAGGCATGCGAGGAAGAGCGAAAGCTGTAGTTATCAAAGTCGCACCGATTGACACTGAGATCTGCATGGTGTCAGTTGCGGAATGATCTCAGAGATCGAAGTTCTGGTTTGGAGCATAGTATCAGGGGTAGCCTCTGGATTGAAGTCGCTCAAGAAACAACGAAAATAAACCCGACTCGAAATGAATGCCCACCTCGGTGTACATCCCCCATAAGATTTGAATGTAGGCCCGTTGTATGATTGTGTGTAGTGTGCAGATCCATCGTTGGAATTCGATAGAGCTTTGTCCCACGAGACAAGTGTTTCTTGTAGCTGTGCTACTGAAGATCTGCTCGCCGAAAACATGTTTTTTCTTGTCGATCTGTGTTGGTTGTAAGATGAGGTTGAAATTGCAGGTGAAGGTGTATCCCAGGCATTTTTGGGAAATAGAGGTAGAGGAAACGATGTCAAGAACATCAGATACAAGTTACCTTCTTGGCCTGCCACTAGAAGGTAAAAGGAAGGGGTCTGCTTTATAACCCAAATGGTCGAGACACCGGCGACCAAGTCAGCAGGGGGCGGTGAGGTCACTCATGACTTCCTTGTCAGACATGTCACGGTGCGTGCACCGACTTGCGATATTTCAGGGTCGTACATCAACTTGATTATAGATTCACAGGCACTAGACGAAGATTTGTTTTGGTCCATATTGAATTGAGTTGAAGGCAAAGAGATTAAAACCCCGATTTAGGGCAAGGTCACGGAATCTGGTAATGACTGTCATGAAACAGAATAGACCACCACAATATAAAATTCCCAACTCCCCAACATGCTTTCATACGGCCTATACGTAGAGGAGTAATTTCTGAACCACGCCAGGCTCAGCTAAGAGGAATTTTTCCTGGCATGGTGCAGAAAATGCATCGATACGAATCTGAATATGTATGATTAGCTTGGATAACGTATCAGAATAACGACGTGTGGCACGACACCATTTATTTGTTCTTCAATTGGCCGCTTACCTGAACTGCAAGCTTGGCTCACTATTTCACACAAGTTCCAATTACTCCGATTCTAAGGCAGAAATAACCCTTTCCGCAATCTCTGTCTGAAAAACACCCTGTGACTGTGAAAGAGACTAGTAGTTAGCGATTCCATTCTCTAGGATACACATTCAAATAATTTGTTGCCAAGATAAAGTTGACGTAGGTGAAATGATCGAACGCTTACGGGCAGATTTGAAGTATTCAGCTTCGGCACCGGTATTTTCCCCAACCTCGACCGAGTTCGGTATAGGTCTAGGAATGCAAATTGGAGGAGGTCCGGGTGCAAGACAAGCCGTGTGTTCTGGACAGCCACAAGCCGCTTGAGAGGCGGTAAGCGAACTGGACGGCCAAGAAGGGCGCACAGGAAACTCACAAGCTCGAGACGAAGTGATCAGGCTATAGGAAGACCGCCCACGGGGAATTGCAACGGTAGATCCAAGCAGGAAAGAGAGGACAGCGACTGCCAGATGCATTCTGAATTGATTCGTGAAGATTTTGCTGAGTGATTGTGATTGTGGGAGAGATTTTCACGTTTTTGGATGCTGGAAATGCGAATGGATTTTTGGGATAGCTCGAAGCTATCATATATATCCCTATCAAATATGATGTTACTCTGTCGCAGCCCGATCATGGAGATCGAAACAATAATGATCTCTATAATGATGTAATGTGCCGGTACAGTGTGCTACCATAATTTCAGTGGGGGTATTTGTGCCACTTAATAGTGATGATCTATGTCTTTCCATACTCTCACAGACTGTAGACCTAGATACTGTCTTTTCTGGGCAGCCACAATCCGCTAGAAGGGCTGACGTGAGTTCTACTTCAAAATTTCTAGAGAATGACTCGCAGGCTTGCCATTCTTTTGGCATAGTATGAGACGGTCGGCCACTGCGGACAGCGAGGGCTGAGCCAAACAGGAGTGAGAGAGTAGCAAATGAGAGTTGCACTGCGATAGACAGGGGTTGTGAATTTCAATTGGAATTGGGGCAATCAGGAGAAGTGAATGATCAGATGTCGAAAGCTGGAGAGAGCGACTCAGCCCTCGACTTAATGTTGCTGTAATATATAACATTTCTTGCCTTGGAGTAAGGCTCCGAATTTGGAACATTGACATCACCAAATTATAAGATTTGGACGTTAAGACGGCCCAGATAGGTTTGTTCAGCTCTGTTCAACGTTGTGCTGACATTCTGTGTGGCTTTAGTGCGGCATTTTCCAAGTTATTCGTAGAGTCACAAATGGTTGATATGTGCCCCGAGACTTAACAGACGATGATGGTCTCGTTCTAGTGGGCGATCAGAGGTCGGCGAAGTTTTCAAGATGTCTCTCTTTGTGTAAGGACGTGATACAGGTCAGCACAGATGAAATTAAACGCCGAAGTCCGAATATCTGAACTTGCCCACGATGTGCCTAGCAGAGTCACAGTAGTAGTGGTAAGACTCCCTTTTCCCCTTGTGTATACCAGAAGATCCGTCACCGCATATGTATGTTTCTTGTGCATGTCTCAAGTTCTGGTTCTACAATGGTAGAGAAATGAGAAGCCATTGAATCCAATTTCAAGTAGATCAGACCCCAGTCGACATATTGGGATTCGGGACGTCCTTCATGAGGATGATGGCAACGCAGAACTTCGACACAAGACAATCTCAATCTTCTCCTGGCTTTCTTGCCCATTCTTGTCAGCTTGATAGGGTCCCTCGCACCCTGAGATTGGTGCTCTCGATAGAGCTTCTGTATATAAGCGAAACAGAGTTGAAAGGAGGAGCTCGCTGATTTTTTAGTGGTACGTAGCCTGAAGCAAGCCGAAGGCGGGCTATTCATGTTTTTCCAGGCAGACATACACGAAAATGAACCACAGTAAATTATCACGTCGATGAAGTGGTCCCGGTTTCACGAAACTCACGTCACGGCATGGTGTCGTCTTGACAAGTCATTCTATTGGCCGCACATAGAACAGAGCTTCTTTCCGTGTCCTTCCTAGCTCTCACATACAGTGCCGAAATCTTTACACACTTCCCTTCCTTGTGCCTTCACATTCTCCACAACCCAAAGCCTAGAGTTCGAAAACACGAAAACCTTTCCCGGCGCAAACGCAAAGTTGTTGCTCATCTCCCCAACAAATATCTTTCCCAGCAGGATCCCCTCCGGATTCCAAACATGCACACCATCTCCAGCCCCTGCCCACACATTTCCATCCGTGTCACAATGGATACCATCTGGGAAACCGATATCTGAATATGCGAAGGTCCGGCGATTGGTAAGAGTTTTGTCGCACTGGATGTCAAAAGCGTAGATTGTGGCTGGCCGCGTACCATTGAATGCAAATTGCTGGGCACCTGTGTCGGTCACATAAAGTGTCTTCAAATCCGGCGAAAATTCCAATCCATTGGGCTCGACAAAACCGTCCGCGACTACTTGAACAACTCCCGTCTTCGGCTCAAACCGGTAGACTTGTTTTGGCTGTGATGGTTGGGGTCGGAAGAACTGGTAATACCCATAATCTGCGTCTGTAAACCAGAGGTCGCCTGTGACCGGATGTTGGCGGGCATCGTTGAGGGAGGAGAAGTTCCGACCCATGAAACTTGTTAATAGGACTGTTGAAGTGTTGGTGTTTGGGTCAACTGCGACCAGTTGTGAATAGTGCTCAAAGTCTCCCTCATCGCAGTACACTTGTTGAGGAGGTGTTTGCGATTGATCCGCGCCAGGAGGATAGTATGATGTCCCGCCGTTTGCTTCCCACACGTCTGGAAATTGAGTACTGGTAATGGAATAGTCATCGAGAGAAACAACAGTAATGTTGATGTTGTCGTCCAGGCTCTGGTAATTAGACGTTACGTAAAGTGAGTTGTCTTTCTTGTTGTAGATGCCAGCTTCGTGGAAAGCTTCCCATGGAAGTTCGGCGATTTTCCGAGCAGTCGCATTCTCTCCCAGAACAGTTTGAAAGTCTGGATGGTAGCTCAAGAGTGAGATGGCTGGTGCAGTGACGTTCGTAGCCGAGAGCGTTGAGAAATAGTTCGCATCTCTAGCGAGAGCCAGGAGATCAACATTAACGAATGACATCGTGGCAGGATTCAAAGCAGCGAATCTAGGACAGACGATTGAGCATTACTGAGTTTCATCTTCTTTTGATTTCTCATATGGTACAAAACTCGCCTTATGTATTTCTGGTTTCCCGTTCTGGTAGGCCTGACGACATTAGTTGCGGGGATTGCGGGGTAAGAAGAGCGGTGTTTACTCCGTAGTGGGGCGGCACATCGATAAGTGCTGTTTAAGTTTCAACAGGAGGAAATGATCGTCGACAGCCGTTATTCTATTTAGCCAGGGGAAAGTTTCATGGAAGTTAGCACCGGTACCAGAACTTTTGTTGTGCGAGCTGAGGACATGATGTGGAGGAGTAAACAGATTTAGCGAGCATCAGCATGAAATTGTGACCAGACTCCCTTTTTAGGCGAAGTACATTGAGAAGTAATGAAGTGAACCATAAGAGAGCCGATTCCGGAATTACTTCAGAGATTATGGGAACGTTACATTGATCGTATTCGAGAGTGGGATCCCGCCGACATAGTTTCAGAGATCTGCATGCATAGATCATTATTCACCACGAATCTCGTCCAGTGGCGGCCATTTGTCACAGAACAGCAGCGATACTAGTTGATATGTTAAGTTCTGTCAATAACATCGAGAAACTCCTGGGTTCATCCGAGAAAATCTGTATCAACTTGTTCTGAAAGCCAGGCAGCATTTCAAAAATGATACTTTCACACATCTTTTCATTCTTCTCGACTCTTAACCTCCCATTCAACGCCATCTCAACGCCCATATGCACGACTGACGAAGGGTGTAATCTCAATGGCATTTGCATTCACGGCTCATGTGCCTGCGATCCAGGCTGGAGATCCCAGGATTGCGGTGCCCTTGACCTCGTCCCAGCGCCGTTGAGAAACGGCTACAATAAGACTGCGACTGGGACTTCATCATGGGGATCCAAAATCATCCATCGAACACGAGAATCCAAAATCTTTGATCTCTTCCTCGCTGAGTTAACGCAGGGTTGTGGTCTAGATCACTGGTCCCCGTATAGCCGAATCATCCACGCTACCTCGACAACTGGTCCTATTGGTCCGTACGAGTTTGCTAATGAAGTGGTGGATACCTTCGCGCATAATCCGACAGTGGTATATTCGCATGCTGACGAGAAGTACCTGATGTATTACATCGGCTGTCCACAAAAAGTTTCCGAAACATGTAAAACTCCCAACTTCACCTGTGGCCCAGGCAACACCATCAACGGTGAAAGCGGCATCGCAATCATGTCATCCCCCGATCTCAATACATGGAAATCTCACGGACGGGTGTTTTTCGGAACAGATGACGACGTTTGGGATGCAGATATCACTAATCCAAGCCCCCTCCCATTGTACACACCGGATCATCCAACAGGAGCGATTGCCCTAGCGTATCGAGGTTGTCCATACAATTGCTACGCCGCCGAACTCATTAATCTAGCCACAGCCCCAACCTTTCTCGGTCCGTACAACAAGGTCCGATCCACCCCGATCTTTCCCAATACCGCTGAAGATCCCTTCCTCTGGAGCGATAAACGTGGGAACTTCCATATCCTACTGCACTCCCTCGAGCCTGAAGGCGGGTTCGGTGATGGGCACAAAGTAGGAAGACATGCGTTCTCGAGAAGCCTTAAAGGGCCGTGGACGTTCAATGAGAAGACGCTGGCTTTCGATACAGTAGTTGAGTTTGAGGATGGGAGCGAGACGAGGTATTTCCGGAGGGAGAGGCCGCAATTGTTCTTTAGTGAGAATGGGGACATGGAACCGTTGTATTTGACGACGGGGGTGCAGGGGATTGGAAGGGAGGGGAGCTATACTTTGATACAGTCATTGAGGGGGGCTGAGCGTTATGAGCGTGGACTGGGTCTCTTAGGAAAGAATAGTGATGGGAACTATTTTGCTAGAGATGAATTATAGTAACTGTCGGTGAGGCTGAAGGTCAACTCCGGGCAAAATATTCTCGTTGTCTATAGGTAGTGTTGACTAGAAGTGGAGTTTGATGACAAGGGGAAAGCTTGAGAGTCGTGTTACAAGGTCTCTCATTGAACACTGGAACAGGTTCTGTGGATTTATGACTGAGCGAGAAAGCAAAGGGTGGTTTCGCCAGATGAAGCGAGTGTCAACAAGGCAAAGTATTCACGTGATTATGGGACCAGCCTAGCTGCCGCTTGTACCTGGTGTCTCTAGCTGTACCTCAACCCAAGAGCAAGCCCTTGTCTCACTTTTGAACCAAATGTCTGGTCGTCACTTTGAACGCATTGCATACCACAGCTTCTGGTACCCAGAAAATCGTTGATCTGATGCACAGTCACGTGGTTTTTCCAAAACGAAGACACCGAGAATACGCTCCCTTTATCGCAAAAAGCACTTCACCGAATCTCGTACAACCACACTATGTGCCGTCGATATTGGGTTGCGACAGCAAAAGAAACGGGACATTATCGAGGGCGATAGTGAGGGAGTAGAGACATTGTCTCAGGCTCTGTCTGTCTCTGCCCCGCTGCCTGCGGCACAGGCTTACTGATTTCGACAAATGAAGCTTCTCACCTACGGAAAGTTGATGGAGGAGCCAGAACGGCACATTTGCTCGTAAAACCCCAGTCAGATCTTTATTGTTACGTCGATGACTTTTCGGATGGTCCTTTCGTACATGTATGTTCACGGGCGAACCTTTGAGATCTTGATCGTGAGTCTAGAGAAGTTGCGATGGATTATTGACTTGGACAAGGTCTCGGGTAGAACTCTGCTTTCCACCTGCATGTCATCCCATCCTTTCCCAATGGGGTTTCCGTGCGGAGCGAAGCAGCCGAGGACGCCATCACCAGTCCGGGCGACTTTGTGATTCGATGTGCCCTGAACCTGCATCTCGACTCTCACGTCGTTGCAGCCATGAAATATCGGACACTATGCACTCCGCTGGTCTTCAAGACTTCAAGCTGATGCCCCTGTCCACACAGCTTGCAGATTCAGTACGCATGTATGCCATGCTTCATAGAGTGCAGTATGTTGGCTACGGAGAAAATGCACCATACAGACAGTAGTCTAGAGACACTGCACATGGGGTGGAGCGAGTCCTGCATCTTGCCGTTCATCTAGTTACCGTTTGGTTCCCGCCCGGCTCGGTGCAAAAGAAAATACGGATGATGCACAGTCTCGGTGGCCCGTCCGGTCTTTGACAGGACAAGATCGAGAACACGGGAGACTCAACTCGACTCGCCCGGTCCCTATCACCACCAGCACCACTGTCACAATCACATGGCAACAATATGAAACCGTTTAGTCACACTCAGGACTGGCTGAAGCTGCTAAACTCTCTCACCGTCCAATACGACGCCGAAGCATCACAAGAAGGGAATCTCATGATCCCCTACTGAAGCCCCTTCAGTCCTGCCTGCCCCTCCAGCTTGCGTCGCGGCTGAAAATTCCCAGCATCCCAACCCACGGTACAGCATCTCAACCTTCCGTCAGCATCCATCGACCATCATCCCACTCATCCTGCCCAGGACTCAGCCAACAATTAGCCGCCCGCAACTCTCCATCGCTGCAGGATGGGGGGCCAGAAGAACATCCGAATCAGTGATTACAGGGCCCTCATTGGTCAATTCACGAGTTTTAGTGTGGCAGGCCGTCTGTTCTGCCCCCCTGTGCCGCCCCCATTCGCTATTTGGTGAGGCCCAGCAGTGGTCAGAACGGACCCGGGAGTGGCTGGGCGCTGGAAATCTCCCCACTTCAGCGGATTCAGCTTCTCATCCATCAGCCCTAACGTCTTCACCTGCATATCCTATCATCTGCGGATCATTGATTGATTGCTCCATTTCAATATGATCAGAGGCATGGCTTCTGCTCAAGAAGTTCTTAAGTCGCATGTGTCATTCCATGTGATAGACGGTAGTCAGCACTGGCCCTGATCGTCATTCTATTTCACGTCAACGACATCTCACTCTCTCCATTCATTCGTTGCATCTGCATCGTTGCCCTGTGTCGTCGTTCGTAACGTAAATCCCCTAATCCGTCTCCGTCCCTCTTTCTCGGGTGCAGTGCAGCTCCTAAAATACCCACTGCGCTGAATTGGGATTTATCCCGCACCACCCTGTTCCCTTCTACAGCCTCGACAACCCACCATCAAACTCGGTGTCTTCATTTGCAGACCTCTTTCATCATCGACAAGGCTGTAAAAGATCGCCTCCAGACATCCTCTCTTCTTTTTGCATTATATATGTCGAAGCCGAGGAGCTGAATTCTTGGACTTCTTGACTTTGCTTTGGTCCGAGTAAAAAGAGCCGAGCTTACATCCGCCCCCAACAACAGACCACCCCGACCAAAAATTTCTCTTCGCAGTCTGGATGTAAGTTCCATACAATAAATGGAAATCGCGCTGTCTTCAGTACTGATATTTGCGCAGACAAGGCTGCAAAGTCCATCTCCCTGGGATGAAGTTTTGAGGTTCATCCCATCACAAAATGGATGCAGATCCCGCCACCGCTAATGCACCTCCTAACTCCGATAAGATGAGTGATGGCATCCTCAGCGACGAAGATGAGCAAGACTTCTCAAGTCCAAGTCCCAGCAGTATGTCGTCCAGCTTCGAGGACTTCGATCGCTGGCAAGCACATATCGGCCTAAAGACCTTCGGCGAAGGTCTGAATGCTGCTGCCAGAGCTGTCTTCCCTGTCGAGACCAGGTCACGCTACGCCAAGGTCTACGTACTGTTGGCTTTCTGGGCAGAGGAAGATGCGAATAGGCCAGCGCCGATCGAAGTCTCGAAGCTCTTCAATGTTTTCAAGGATGTCTTTCACTTCGAGGTTCAGACTTTCAGGATCCCGAGTGAGAGCTCGCATGTTGCTGTTACGGAGAAGATCGAGGAGTTTATCGGGCTCGGAGGGGATAATGATGAGCATCTGAAAATCGTGTACTATGCCGGGGCTTCCCAGATATCGAAGAACAAGAGGTTGCTGTGGATAAGGTATGTTGCGGGTTATGTTGGATGATCGGAGCTGATGTTCTGTAGTGGAAGGAAAAGTCAGAGGTCCTTTGTTGAGTGGACTGATCTTCAGATTGCCCTTGAGCAAGCCCAGAGTGATGCATTGGTACTTCTGGACTGTGCTCACGCTGTAACGCATACCAGCGGCCAAATTAATGGAGTCACTGAACTCATCGCTGCCCGAGCATTCAATGCAAGTTCGAAGGATGCTGAGCCGTATGCATTCACCAAAGATTTAGCCAACGAGCTCCGAGAATTAAGCAAACTCCCATCATTCTCGATCGGTAATCTGTATCATAACATATTTTGCCGAGCTCAAAGCCGCATATCCGAACAGAACGGAGAAGAGAGAGCACCGATCTATATACCCCTCACCCAAGAAAACATCAAATATCCACGCAGTATCCGTCTCACGGTTCACAGAGGTAGTGAGAACGGTCACAACGAGCCCTCGTTCGAGGTCCAGCATCCAGAATTGGCAAGTAGCACCGGCATCTCGCCAACGCCCTCCTTCCTCCACTCATCCGCGACACTACCTGGCGAGATCCCTAGGATGGCATTTGCAATCCGATTGAGAGACGATTTCAACGTTGGGGACCTCGCATCTGATCTCTTCCTCCAGTGGCTAGGCAATCTGCCGGCGTCCGTGGCAGAAGTCAAAATCGAAGCAGGATTCCATAGCTTCTCTTCGCTACTCATCGTCTCAGTACCAATCTGTATGTCAATATATATGCCACAAGACCCAGCTGTGGTCAGCCTGGGGCCAATCACATCATTCAACCAGGTATTGAACAGAGTTTCTGGGTTCATTCCCAAAGATCTACCTACACCCAAGCCAGATGTCTGGGAGTTCGGAAACCTGCCTCTGCCAACGCCGCCAGCTACTGGCAAGAAATTTACCAATGGCGTCAACGGAGCACATAAGACATCTGAGGTACGATTTCAAAGACATGCTGAGGTCATCGGCGAGAAGGAGAATCGACCGCCCCTGCAACGAGGCTTTTCGTCAGATTTGAGCATCGACAGCGGTTTTGTGGAACCCATTCTGCCAAATGGTCTTCGTCACGGTCATACACTCATTGGCGAGCTCCCGCCTGCGCTCGAGAAGTCCCACCCAATCGTCTCGCCAGGGCCTCATACAAGCGAGCCCAATGGCCCTCAATCCAAAGCACACGCAAAAATCAGGTCTTACACCGACGATCCAGACACTAAGCGATTCCCAAGAATTTCAAGACCAGTCGAGTTGCTGAGAAATAGCTATGATTGCATTGTTATTGGCTCTGGATATGGTGGTGGCGTTGCCGCAAGTCGCATGGCTAGAGCGGGGCAATCTGTCTGTCTTCTGGAGAGGGGCAAGGAGAGATGGCCTGGAGAATATCCAAGTGGCTTTCTGGATGCTTTCAAGAATCTCCATGTCTCGGGCGAATTTGCGCCAGGCTTTCTGAAAGGTGCAATGGTCGAAGGTGGTGACCCTACCGGACTCTACCATCTCATCTGTGGCAAGGGTCAGAATGCATTTGTAGGAAACGGACTTGGAGGAACGAGTCTGTTGAATGCAAATGTTTACCTGGAAGCTGATAGTAAAACGATGAAAATGCCGTGTTGGCCGAAGGAGCTGCGAAAGCCAGATTCGCTGAGGGAATACTACGATCGTGCGGCAGATGTTCTCGAGCCTGAGGAGTACCCAAAAGATTGGCCAGAACTTCCTAAACTCACAATGCTCGAACGACAAGCCAAGGCTCTTGGGTGGGGTGAGAAGTTCAGGAGAGTACCGCAAACAACTCGCTTCAAGGGAGGCCCCAACAGTACTGGTGTCGAGATGTACCCTTCTGCTTTGACGGGAATGGACTGTACCGGTGTCAACGACGGATCGAAATCCAGTACTCTGGTCAATTACCTGGCCGACGCCTGGAACTGGGGCGCTGAGATGTTCTGTGAATGCGAAGTGAGATACATCAAGAAGCATCCTGATCCTGAAGAGGAAGGATACCTCGTCTTCTTCGCCTGGCATGGTAGCTGTCGAGGAGCTTTTCAAGAGCGACTTTACGAAGATCTGATGTGGGTGCACGCCAGGAAGTGCGTCTTCCTCGGAGCTGGAAGCATCGGTACGACCGAGATTCTGCTCAGGAGTAAGAAGCTCGGCCTGTCGATGAGCGACAAAGTTGGCACTGGCATGAGTGGAAATGGCGATATCCTAGCCTTTGGATACAACACTGACACTGAAGTCAACGCTATTGGCCGCCAGTATCCATCGCCTTACAAGCCCGTCGGACCAACAATCAGCGGGATCATCGACTGCAGAGAAGATGTGGATAATCCTCTTGACGGTTTCGTCATTCAAGAAGGTGCCATCCCCAAAGCTCTTGCACCACTTTTCCAAACAATGTTGGAAATGATGCCAGGAAACCAGATTCCCACTGGTCAAACTCTGCTTGAAAGAGTGAAGCATTCGGTTGCACAACAAGGCAGCCGCTTTTTGGGCCCATACTACGCGAAAGGCAGCATCGAGCGCACGCAGGTATATCTGGTCATGAGCCACGACTCGAATCAAGCGATCTTGACACTGAAGGATGACAAGCCTGTACTGGAGTTCCTTGGTGTAGGAAGAAGCGACCATGTACAGTACCTGAACGATGTATTGAAGCAAGCCACCCAAGCTGTTGGAGGCACGTACGTCAACAGTCCTTTCTACGCAGCACTTGGCCAGCAGGAAATCACTGTGCATCCAATCGGTGGAGCTTGTATGAGTAGAACTGAGTTTGGCGAGCATGGTGTTACAAATCACTGGGGCGAGGTCTTCACAGGTGATGGAAAAGAAACACATCACGGCCTGGTTGTTACAGATGGTGCTGTCATCCCAACAGCGCTCGGGGTCAACCCTTTCGCTACCATCACTGCTCTGGCCGAATGATCCGTCGAACATGCCGCCAAATTCAGAATCAAACGTAAGATCGACTTCGAGACCAAAAATGATATGCTGGATTTGTTTGGCGAGCCGCATCAATATGCCGAGGGGAAGAAAGTCCTGCAGCGAAATGACACGACTGGGATCAGGGAAGCTACCAGCCTAGTTAAGACCACGAGAGAGGCCAAGGCGAATGGCTTCGGATTCTCGGAAGTCATGTCTGGGTATATTCATGTTGGAGAGGGGATTGAGGGTGACAAGATCGAGGATTATGAGACTGCTGCGAAGACTGCGAAGGGTCTTTGTGAGGAGGCGAGGTTCTTCTTGAGTGTCAAAGCTTGGAATACGGAGACGAGTGAGCTTTTCTTCTTTTTGCAATCGATATGAATCGATGCTAATAGATTACAGTCGTCAACAGAGCAGATCATAAAGCGATGTTAACTGGTACATTCACATGTGCTGGTCTTCCTGGGAGTCCGTTCATGGTCCAACGTGGGAGCTTCCACCTCTTCAACGTCGACCAAGAAGCACCCGGAACTCGCAATCTCACTTACGACTTTGATATGACATCTACAGACGGTCGGGCTTTCCACTTCCATGGACAGAAAATTGTCGATTCGTCCGTAGCACTTGGACCATGGCGCTTCTGGAAAGCAACCTCGACGCTGTATGTGACCATCTCAGAGTCATACGGAAGGAAACAAGTACTTGGCCGCGGAATGATGCATATCAAGCCATCGGACTTCTTCTCCGAGCTTTTCACGTTGAAGGCATCTGGAAAGAACATAATCTCCAAGATTCGCTCATCAGCAAGCTTCATGGGTTTCTTCGCCCGTCAATCGATGGGTCTGTTCCTCGCTCCCTTTACGTGGCAACAATACCCCTCCGTAACATACACTGGCTACATCAACGATACCTCGCCTGACCAGACCATCCAAATCGTCGCCTCTGATGGTGTCCGCTCCCTCCTTCACGTCTGGGAACCTCGCAACCCGAAAATCAAACCAATCAACCTCTTCATGATCCCGGGTGCTTCCGTCGATGAAAAGATCTTCTCCCTCCCTACCATTGAAGTCAACGCCGTAAATTATTTCACCCGAGCCGGCTACCGCGTCTTTGTTACTGTACATCGCATCTGCCAGTTGATGGTCGCCGAGAACGACTGGACGACCTATGACTCACGGCTCGATATTCGCGCTTGCTTCGAATGGATCCGAAAGGAACACGGCCACGCACCCATCTACACAATCTCGCACTGTATGGGTGCAGTAGCCTACTCCAGCGGTCTCCTTGACGGCACGATCCCTACGAAATGGGTGAAAGGTATCTCGACCTCGCAAGTGCTCATGAACCCAATCTGGTCCACCCTTAATATGGCGAAAGTCCTTGCCGGACCGGTACCATTCGATAAGTTGTATGGGTGGTTCGGCGGCAAGTGGTTCTCGTGCTCGAGTACGAGGGATGACAGCTATTTCCAACAACTGGTGAACCAGATTTTGAGATTCTATCCTGATGAGAGGGAGGAGATCTGCAACAATGTCTCGTGTCATCGGTGCTCTTTGATCTTTGGCCGGTTAGTATTCCTTTTCACACTCTCTTCATTTCCCGTCTATCTCAAGTAGCTGTTTTCTCGAACTTCAGTGCTAACAATAACACCCATAGACTTTGGAACCATCGGAACCTGAATGAAGCAACCCACCGCCAAATCAACCGCTTCTTCGGCGGCGTCAACATGACTCTCCTCCACCTCCTCATGCGCATGGGCTACAACGGCCACGTTACCACCAACGGCCCCCTCTTCACACCCCTCACCACCCCACACAACCTCCACCGCCTCAAAAACATCCCCATCCTCTTCTTCTCCGGCGCAGACAACAAAGTGCTCACCCCCGAATCCACAGACAAGAGTTACAGCACCATGAGAGACATGTTTGGCACGAGGGATTACACGAGGGTGGTTGTGCAGGGCTATGGACATTTGGATTGTTGGATGGGGAGGAGAGCGTATGAGGATGTTTTCCCGATTATTAGGGAGGAGGTTGATAGGGTTTGTAGAGGGGAGGGGTATAAGTACCAGGAGCCGGATTGGGAGAATGATTGGGAGGGGTGGAGGGATTTGCCGAAGAGTGGATGATGGACTTGATTTGGGCTGGCTGGCTGGGTTGGGAGCAGTAATGGGTCGTGTATGATGTGATGCGATGTGTTTGGATTATTTTTCGTTGGGTTTTCTTCCGTCCTGGTTTTGCCTTCACTTCTTGGTATAGGATATGGTTTCCTTGGATGGGCTTTCGGCAGGATTCGGGAGTCCAGGCGTCAGAATAGGTAAAAGATGGGTTTGCCAGGGAGTAAGGCTTTCTCTTCACTGGGTTGGAGAGTTTGGATATATGGCTTGGGACTTTTTCCACTGATTTTGTTATTTTCATAGTTTTACTTTGCTTTAGGGATTCAGAAATTCGGTTCCCTTCTCAACGCTCTTTGGAATGCATCTCCATTAATCAAATATTGATTGAAACTCATACGTATGAAATTGAGACTGCAGCCATGAACGATGCCATAAAACGTAGAACATGGCAAATCCCGAACCTTTGTACCTCCGGAGGCTTGCCTCACGCGCAAGGCAGCGTCAATAGAAACTGGGCATCGCTAAAATCTTTCTAGATTCAGGCACTAATGCCTTGAACCACAGAGCTGTTTCACTGACGAATAAGCTTCCAGCGAGCGGGCAGGCTAGCTTCGGGTAGGCCCGCGCCTGCCGAAGCGTAACCTTGAGCGGGGCAGGCGGGAGCGGGTGTTTCTTTTCACGACGCATCGACCTAGAGCTCAACATCAACGTCGATGTTTAACGACATGCATCGAGATGACATCCAGCCTCCAGTCCTCACGCCAACAATTGCAACCGTGGCTAGCTGATCCCCATCATCTCGACTACCTGCGAGCATGCTAGCAGTGCCCAGTAGCTGGTTAGTCCACTGGCCATCTTTTTGCTCCTACCTTTGTTGAGCAAGTAGATCAAGGCAGATCAGAGCAACCAAAGCTGACACTGTCTTGCAGACTACGATGAAACTTCAATCCCCTTTTTCTCGTCATGAAACGCTCCGAGTTTCTTCTCTCAGTACCACCGTCTAGCATTCCTCACGGTCCAAGAACATATATACCAATCACGCTATCTTACTAGTCCTACCCTAAGCAACGACTAACCAGGCGCGAGCAGCGACTATTCGGGCACCTAGTCCCTCGATCGGTGCTTAAGATCTTGTGCAAGCATTATTTCCTTACCGCACGGCGAATGGCGCGTCCTACCCGGAGCAGCCGGTAATGCTGGAAGTGAGCCTGTACCAAAGTGATCGTCCTCACTTCTCCGTCATCAAACGATTGAGCAAACCGCCTGTACAGATCTTCTCCTTCGTCATAGTATTGGCTCGTTCGGGTTGGTGACTCGGCAGTGTCACGATTACAATCAAACGCTCCTATTCTCGAGAATACCGATCCTTCGACTTGAGAGAGAACGAGTCCCTGAGTTCCATACTCGCTGGAAAGTACACTAAACAGCAGCACCGGTATTCCAAGCCGGCCACTTTTCACCGAAGCTCGAGAGTCGATTTTGACGCTGCTGAGGATCGTCTGGCTGGGTCATGTACAGTCCCTGATTTGCTTTAGCATATTAGTGCACCAAGGGTATCGCTGTGCACCAGTCGAAAACAAAACGGCCTCTTGGAAACGACCCTTCACTGTCAGACTGCCTGAGTATACTCCACCGTATTGGCCTCCGATATCTTTGAGATCACTCCGAATGTCGATGACGTTGAGTGACGCGACAGGACTGCTCAGGCTGGGGTCCCTCCAGGGGTAATAGACTGGACCAGGAACACTACACCACGACCATGATGGACCATCCAATCCAAGCAAACCTGTGCCTTCCTCTTCCTCGAGATATTCCTTGGTAGATCTCCACAACAGTTCAAATGGCAAATTAGACCTCCATAGACCTGCATGACACTGATCGCCAAGCAAGGTTGCAAAGCTGGTCGCGAGGCCAGAGATTGCAGGCAGCCTGTCCGACTGAAACGTCAAAGAGCGGCTGCTGTATGCTCCCACGAGCTTGTGCCAGAGTGCGTATGGCTCGTGAGAAGAGTCTCTCTTCGTTGATCCTTTCCTTTCAGCAACATGAGTGTGACTCGCGATAGATGGTCTATTGTTCGCTCGTCATGGTCTGAAATAGATCGAAATCCATCTATTGGGATTTTATCGCCCACCCCTTGGCAAATCCAACCTGTCTGATACGTTCCAATGTCAAGGATTCGAGAAGACAAGAACCGTTCCTGTAATGCCCAAGCTCTATGGTCCAAAGGCTCGATCGCATACTTGTAGAATTGCGGAAAGATATCAATCATTTCACGCGAGCCACTGAGACAACGATATGGTTGCCGATAATGCCCTTCTATCAATGCCTCGGTGACAGCTGTTCTTTTCCCGAGGAAACCCTCGTGCACATCGCTTGATCGGGACGCCTTTAATGTCAACGTTGCTTGACTGTATATGAGTGGCATTCGAGCGATCTCAGCAGCCTTGTCTACCGGGTCGTCCTGAATGATGCACAGGGAGTCGATCCACAGATTCGGTATTCCCAGATCGCTCGCCATTTGCAGAGCGTCTCGCACTGTCCTCGGCAGAGACGTAACAGCGATTCCTTGCTTGTGACTCTGAACACTGCTGACTGTTGTGTTGAGCTGTCCTTTTCCACCCCAACAATAGCTCAACGCAATGTATGGAATATCACTCTGACCTTTCGTGTCCCACAATCGGATTATTTCGCCGCTTTCGGGAGATGCAGTAATCCGAAGGAGCCGTGATGGAAGAAAGGTTGAGCCAGGCCTGCGACAGGTGGGATGATTGACCAAGCATTCATGTAGCCATGACTTCATCATATCAACGCTGCTCTCGGATGAGGGGTTGATATTGAACGGACGTGTTGGAAGCTCCTTCGAACTCTGGGTACCTACGTACTCAATTAGCAGTATCAAAAGAAAGTAAGAATAGCCAGAGTTCACCAGCACGCGCAACAATATCGTACTCAAAAGTTCCGCAAAGTTTCGGCCGAATCCTCTTAACAGACGGGCTGTCTATTAGGGGATGCCTTGACCAGCTTCTGCATCCTGATAGCTCCGTCCCTATAACAAACTGGAAGTCTAAATATAACTTTGCCTTCATCACGCAGGCGAGTAGCATATAGTCTTCACAGATGAAGATGCTGAATTGTTGCACCAAGCGTTGCAGAAATAGACAACCTTCACCGGCAGCCTCACGAGCCTCGCCCACCGAGAAATCGAATATGACTTCATCATTGTAGATGTCCAGAGTATCTTCGTGGGATGCATCCCTCAACGACATGAAGTCGCAGAATTTCTGGCGGCCTTCCTTGGCCTTCTCACTTGGATCTGGATCATTTCGAAGAGCGAGAGTCCTCTCGACCCAGGCATCATCTTTCTCTCCAAAGTCAAGGACCAGGCGTTGACAGAATCGGCATGAGTGAGGAGGGTGACCAGGAATGTCCATGATAGACGCTAAGACTCAAATGCTTGTGGTGATGACTAGTGACAATTTGGCATTACTTCGTAAGTTTGAGGGAACTCCGACTCCGAGATAACGAACAGTGGGGATGAAGGTTGAGGTAAGAAAGTGCCAAGGTGAGGCGTTGCAATGGGTCGCCCCGTGCGGTCCAGTGACTCCACTCAAAGCCTGGATGATGGTCACCGTACCAGTCTTGTGCAGTACAAAAGTTAACCGATCGCCTCCACTGCGAGCGTAAACAAACCGTCCAGTGAACAGGTGGACAACTTGAAATATCTGCAGATACTACCTGCCTTGCGTATCATTTGCTCAAGAGCATGCAAGAAACAATACGAGTGACGTCCAACTTCCACCCTCACCAACTCACAATGCACTTCTCATTCCACCGAGGCTGAGCGGCCTCACGATAAGCTTATCGCCAGCTCCTCGCCAAGTCCCTCTACCAAGCCTTTTGATCTCTTGGCCTCCAATATTCCAACGCTTGCCTGCTTTCTCCTTCCTAACTCAGCAATGTGGCACTCTCTTGGCCTGCTGCCAGCCATACAATTGACTTTCCCAGCCATTGAATGACCCGTGATCTCAGACCCAAGCAGGGAATATACAGTGCTTGAACCCTGGATGACTTTCTGGTTGCATGCTGGGTTCAGCCAATATCAGCGCACCGGTATGCATCATGCCTGCATTTGCGCAGGTCTTTCGTATTGTTAGTCCTTAGTACTGCCTTAGTATTGTTCGTTTCTTGGTTCGCTACCTATCATTTTTGCACCGTCCTTGCAGCTATCGAGGCTTGAGGTCCCTGGCCTCAGGTACGCCGACATGCCAAGGGCTTGTTTCCTTCCCTTTGCAGTTGGCGGGCGAGGCGGGGTTGAGATTGTGGAGGGTTTTGGTGGCGGATGTTGAATTATGGTGGGGACCATTGGGGAGCTATGGTGAAGCTATCCGGGTTCCTCACCTTCGAGAAGCACCTTTGGTCCTTCCGTACAGGGCAAGGAGGGGAGCGATACAGGAGGAGATAGGCTGGGATAGGCCAGGAACGAGACAGTGAATGCAGGATACCGCATCATCGGGTTCTCGGTCTCATCTGATCTTTTGGCTGGGGTTGTTGGTTGGATTGACCGATATGGCAGGCAGATTGCGGTCTGCGGAGGATCCTGGACTAAGGTGGATTTCGCTGGGGAGGAGAGGCAGCACCGTAGATCTTTATAAAGGTCTGAAGCTCCCCTGGTGCATATTTTGGTCCCAGCCCAGTCAGGAAACCTTCTCGAAAGGCCTCATCGAAGCTTCGTTCAGTCCAATCCAGCTCGTTGGTATTGGTGTCGGTACCTGGATCACTTCAGCCTCACGTACTTAATTGGTATCACTCGTCACCATGCGTTTCTCCTCCGTTATTGGTGCTTTGGCTCTCGCCGCCACTGCATGTGGAAAAGAGCTGGCAAAGGATGCTGCTCGAGCTGCTGGTATGTCTACACTTCTCCCTGATACTTACATGCACTCAATTGACATCTCATAGAACTCTATGACTCCGGTCTTGTTCATCAGAAGATCTTCGATGCTAAGCTTGTAAGCTATCGCCATATCCTTCGCGTCAAACCCCTCACAAACTGCATTCTGACATCTATCACAGGCATTCTTCGAGGCTGAACAAGCTGCTGGTGCATACGACACTTCCATCTATCCCAGACTCAACTACACAAAATGTGTAAACGGTTATGCGGCAGCCATTCCAGGCGACCCCCTCCACACATTCAAGTGCAAGAACGTACGTATTTCTGAATATCCCCAAATTACAGCGATTGACCTTCACAGATGGATCTGTACGACTTCATCAACCACGCAGCTCTCGGCTCCCCTCTCTTCAACACTCAATACAACCAGACTGGTAGTTCGGTTTGGGGATGGACAGACCCAGAGTCTGGAAGAGAGTTCATTGGTGAGCTTACTTTACACCTTCTGCCTACTCATACTGACCTTTACAGCCGCTGGGCTCTTCCAAGGAACCTCGATGATTGAGATCCTCCCAATTGGCCGCATGGTCTACCTCGGAATGCTGTAAGTATCCTTCCTCACCCGCACCTCACGCCATATTAACAATCTCAGCCCCTCCTACTCAACTCTCGGCAACAATGCTCTGTGGCGTGAAGTCCGGGGCTACAAGCACTACGTCCTCATCGCCAGTGAGCTCGCCGGTCACGGTATCCAAATCTTCGACATGTCCAAGGTAAGCAAGCAGTCAGCACTCAATCTTGAAAGTCTTCGCTAATCGCAGTTCAAGCTTCTCGATATCGATCACTCCAAAGCCCCTGTCATGTTCGACAACGTCGTCGGATCTGGTATCGCTGGTCACTTCGCTGATGTCCCGCTCGGTCGGATCCACAATGTTGTCATCAACGAGGAGCTGGAGTATGGTGTTGCTGTTGGTGCGCAGCCAAGAACTGGACCTTGCAAGGCTGGTTTGATCTTCTTCTCGTTGAAGGATGTCAGCAATCCATTCACTCTTGGCTGTGATGGCCAGGATGGATATGTTCACGATGTGAGTTGCTTCGCCTTGGACCAAGGATTTGCACTGACTACTTCAGGCTCAATGTCTCGTCTACCATGGCCCAGACACCAAGTACGAGGGACGTGATATCTGCTACGGTTACAACGAGGACACTCTTACCATGTAAGTCCCTGGTCCATCTAACTGTTCATTGGAAATATGCTGACAAAACTAGCTACGATGTCACCGACAAGAAAGCCTCCAAAGTCATCTCTAGAACGTCATACGAGGGAGCATCATATACTCATCAAGGATGGGTCCTCGATACCAAATGGCAAGAGTGGCTCATCATGGATGATGAATTCGACGAGGAGGAATTTGCCGGTCCAGCTGCAGACGGATATCCAGTGACCTACATCTGTGAGTGGCACCCCTCTGCATACCAAAAACCATACTGACCAATGTCTAGGGGACATTCGATCTCTCGAGGCACCCAAGCAAACCGGACTTTACAAAGCAGCCGTCAAGGGTATCGACCACAACCAATACGTCATTGACGGTCTCTCCTACCAGGTATGCTTTCCCCTCTCCTCGCTCCCTCGCAGAACTAGCTAACTCCATTCCCACAGTCCAACTACGGTGCCGGCTTCCGCGTCTACGACGTATCCTCCATCCCCTCCGACCCCACCGGCAACTCCGTCTGCGAAATCGCCTTCATGGACATCTACCCAGAAGACGACGCCGTCGAAGGCGGCGGCATAATCGACTACTTTGGCACTTGGGGCTCATACGCCTACTTCAAATCCGGCTACATCTTCGTCAACACGCAAGAACGCGGCGGTTTCCTCATGAAGATGACCAAGAAGGAAGCGTGCAAGCCGAAGAGCTGCAACGCTGATAACTGTCTGCGTGCTATGAGGAGCACGAGTGTAAAAGGCCGCTTGGAGGAGAGTCAGGCGTTCTGTGGGGAGTTTACGAAGACGTTTGTCGCAGATGTTAGTGTCGTGAAGGATTATGCGAAGAGTGCTTGTGCGGGTAATTTGATCTCGAGGGTTAGTTCGGCGTGTAGCTGTCTGCCGACTGCGAGCGCGAGCCCGTAGATGGGTGGTTGGCATGGGGGATGGATGGATATGGCAGATGATGTGATGAGATATGATGACAGGCAAAAGTAATTGCGTGGCTAGATAATGCTATTCTTAATTTGCGCCGACACGTCGTATGGCCTTTTTTTTAAATTGTCTCGCTGATATCTCTCGCGAAGCTCGACACGAGTTCCTTTCCGATCGTCCAGAACAGGACCACAGAGGACAGTTCGAATGGAGGAAAGAAATATGCGACAGCAAAAGGTTGCTTTGCATCTCTTGCCATATGCAATAATTATAAATACTCGACCACAGCTGTTCCTAGTCCTGAAATTGTGACTAACAGTTTTCTCTTTCATCCTTCCATCCAAGCGCTTTCCACAGCCAGTGATTGCCGTCTCTCCAAAGGTCCCACATGATGGTATACTTCACGAAACTAGGGATGTCAGCACACTGATGCAGCAAGCACGAGTCTGTAGCATTCGAGCATGGGAGAGCAGGGAAGATGTTCGCGCCGCCAAGGCAACATACCGGGGGATGTCTCCCATTTCAAATTCAAGTGGAGGTAGAGTTCCAAAGACAAGGAAGAACCTGTAGTCATTTAGCTATCTGAGCGGATCATACGTGTATGATAATGTTCGTTAGAACCTAAGATAAAGTACTACTAGGCATGCGCCTGGGAATATGGGGAGGGGAAGGGTTTTAAGTAGCCTACAAGGAGTCAGCGCTCGAAAAATCTAAAGCTGAGTATACCGGCTGCCCACTAACGGTAGAGAGCGGCTGAATCAAAAGCATATGAAAAGAAGATCGATATCCTACGCTGGACAGCCTATCTTTTCGTCAGCGTAGATACACCAAAACTCCCAGGAAGCGAGAAACCCTTTGAACATTCTCTTTCCTCCTCACGAGCCTCCTCTACCTCTTTCCGTCCGCTTGCCTCTTCCTCAAACCATCGCCTTGCTATCCTTAGATGTTCGCTCTGCCACTGCTGACGAGCAGCCTCCTCTTCTCGTCTTCTTTCCTTCTCGGCCCATGCTCGCGCTTGTTTCTCTATTTGTTCTCGCTGCTCTCCAGCAGCCTTATCCCTCTGTATCGCTTCCGCCTGTTCCCGCTCTCGCTGGCACTCTCTAGCTCGTGCACGAAATCCTCGCCCTGCCCTCTCCCACCGTTTAGCTCGGGCTTCGCTGTCAGCTTGTGCCTGGCTGTGCGGTGCTGGTGAGGAGAAGTGTGGATAATGGTAGCCGGAATTCATTCCCTTCAGTACGTGCTCAACTGTCTCGATAGGCAATCTCAGGACACGCCTTTGTCGCTAGATCTCAGGGTACTCGATATCGTAAGCCGCTCGACTTGCTGCGTTGCTCAGTACTTCGTTTGCACTCGAGAGCTGGGTAGTGCATGTCAGTGAGTGGAATGAACAGCTGTGAGTCGAAGGAGGCGATGAGCACACTTGTTGAAATGCAACTTTGGCTGCTTCTGCAGAGTAGGACCGGGGTCACTTGTCAGGATGGACGATGAGGGATGGCTTGCGGAAAGCGGTTCGGATTTGGTCTTTGGGTGCTGTTATTTGGGATTTCCAGGATTTCGTAGTGGTCTTGTAGGGGCTGGTCTATGGTGGGAAGTTGTTCTGGATGTCAGCTGTGGTATGATACGTACCACAAGGTATGAAATGAGAATTTATGATTGATGAGAAAATGCAATGCCGGGTCTAGCCAGGCAGGCTTGAAGCCCAATAGGTTCCTGGACTTTCGAGCATTCTTCTGCATCTTGAACACACTCAACTCGTTCCCTTTGAGCTCAATGCTTCGTTTCTGACTTGGACGGACATAAGCCAAGTCGCTTGTTCACTCGAATGATTCGCAAGAAGAGAATAAATGAACAGATCAAGGTGTGGAAACATCTCCTCAAGACATCTTGTCAAAACATTTGTCAATCATCACCTTGTCTTGTTTGAGATTTCATGAAGACAGACAAAAATCCAAAGCGTGACAAGATAAAGTGAAGAGCAAAGTTTGCCGACGTCTTCCTGAAGGAGAAGCATAAGGGAGACAAGGAGCATTGGCAGGTTCAGACCGGTTCACACGGGCAGGTCTCAGGGAGACCCCATACACGTGATTCGCGGCCTCAAAATTTGAAGAAAATAATATGCCAGAAAAGACTCGCCAGGAAATTTGCAAGGGCTCATGAGCAGAGATACGAATTAAACATGTAGATTCTTCGAGGCTTCATCGCTCGTGCATCACGCTCGGCTTCACAAACCCTGAGCTCAACTTGAGGCCTGGATCCAGGCTTTTCGCGCTTTTGAGTAACAAATTTTCGGTCGCAGTCCGTGACCAGGAACTTGTCTATAGGAGAAAAAGGTGGAGGGAACGAGAGAGATAAGAGAAAGAGACAAGATGAGGTGAGGTTTCAAGTCTACAAGGATTCGCGTCACGTCCAGCCCGTTGTGGTCTAGCTTGCTTCCCGACCACAACATCACGTCTCCTTCTCCTTCTTCTCTCTCATCCAACAGACCTCAAAAAATCAAGCCTCACTTCATCAATCCTCCGCGTGCAAACCAGTCTATCGTTTGCGCACCGGCTTCAGGGTCTATCACTGTCAACCTTACGAGGCGAAATTTGGAGCATCGGGCAATGGTTCGTTGCTTTGATGTTGAGTCCCTCGACGCGTACTGCAGTCCTCAGTTGCTACGTTGCAGAGGCAGCGGAGTTTAGCAACTTGTTGACGGATGTATACTTACGATGGTGTACAGCCCTTTCCTGACCAACTCTGATTCCCACCTTGCTTCTTTATCGACGCGTTCGCCTGCCTGTGGTTCCTTGGATCCTGTATTCTGAGCAAACCGAACAAGCTCTTGTACCAACATACGAGTTCTGGCTACCGCCTGAGATCCAGTATCAGACCAGTCATTTCAAGGATTTTGCTCTTGCAGACGAGGTTCCACGGCTCCGAACCTGAAGGAAGTTTCCCCTGGGTCACATGATATCATTTCATCCAACCATGTCAGAAGTTTGTGGAGTCCAAGGAGCTCATCGCACGAAGCTGCATGTACCCCAGAAATACGAGGATGTTTTCTCTGGTACTTCAATCGTGTCCTGCATGACGCATCAAATGGGTTTGATGATGAACTCGTGAATGCAGGTTCCCGCTCTGTCGGTCTCTTCTCATGCTGCCTACATTTCACTGGTCTATTTTGAGCGACTATTTCCATTCCTATCATGTCCCATGATGAGATTATATTTGGTTGTGTATCCGGCAGAAGTTTGCCGTGTACAAATATGACGTTTCTCTTCCTCTCATCTGATATATCTCCGGATGATCGGATCTTGTACTACTCGTTATTTCTGGCACTACAGAACGACCTTTGCTTGGGCATAAGATTGAGACTCCTGTTCGAATATAAGCATGGGCTGGCAACGAATCTATAGTGCTCGGAAAAGTCTCCTCCAATTCCTGATCAAAATGAAAACTCTCGCCTCCTTCGCCTTTGCCCTCGTCGCAGGCGCAAATGCTATCGTCACTCGATGGGATCCATGTTGCTTTCATCTCAGTGCCTCAAGTGCTGTAACAGGTACCGTGGGCCAACTCGACGATGGCCAGAACCGAATCAATGGACCTCTTCCCCCTGCACAGTTCTGTATTGCAGATGGTGCTGTCACAGATGCCCATGGTCGTGGATGCATCATCACTCGTAAGTCTCTCCTGCGGGAGCTGACCCTTTGCTAACAGACACAAGCCGGAGTCACGCAGTATCAATGTGATAGCGGGGCACCACCAGCCTCGGGATTCAGCATTGGTTGCGATGGAACTGTAGCATACAATGGAGTCACGACTTTCTGGGAATGTCAGACTGGTGATCACGTCAGTAAGAGGTTTTCAATATCAGCACATCAATTGACTTCTAATCAGGGCGAAGCAAACATCTACATCCACCCCGGCGGAATCAACTGCGGAGAAATCACCCTTAAGGCCGACTCTTGCTTCTCTAGTTGCCCTCCACCACCCCCGCCTCCTCCACCCTCACCAAGCTGCCCAGCAAACCTCAACGGCCAATGGGAATTCCCACACCTCATCATTCCCATCGACTCAAACACACCAACCATCCCAGCCGGCACAAGCTACTTCGGCGAAGTCTCCTCCACAATCTCCACAATCTACAACTTCGACATTCCCGCTTCCGACGCCGGCAAGACCTGCTCCCTCGTCTTCCTCTTCCCAACACAAGACCAGCTTGAAACTTCGTCTTTCACATTCAGCGGGAACGGAGGCATTGCCTTCTCGCTGCTTGATGGTGTCGCTACGAATAGCACGACGTATGCCACTGCGCCTGGTGAGAAGACATCGTATGGCGTGACTGTTGTTGCACCTGGGAACTCTTATACCATTGCTTCCTTCCCGTGCCCAGCCGGTCAGGCTATCAGCTATGAGTTGAAGGCTGTGGGGGATACGTATTTGAGGGATTTTCAGGATTACAATCCGTCGCCTATTGGCGTTTACATCACCAAGTGCTGATGGGTGGGGGCTTGAAGAGGTTGTTCTGGACTGCCCAGGACACCAGATCGTTCGTGCGGGACGGACCATGGTTCTTTTGACTTACTCGAGTGCTTCACTTCTGCCTTCCCGTGTTTTTGATTGTGCTTGGGGTGAGGAGAGGATGCAAGCTAAAGGCGAGAACGTTGCTGCCTTCATTGGATTCTAACACGTCCTCATTCTCGCAACTACAGATCCGTAATCTATTGAAATCCTCCTCGCTTTGAATGTGAAATGTTGCCGTTTTCTCTGTACCGTGACGTCTTGCCTGTTCCTTGTATCAGCAGCTGTTCTCATGATTAGGAACCATGGTCTCCCCAGGACCGTCATTTGCTTCTGAGACCTTGCCCATCCCAAACCCCAGAACCTCCATGGCACAAGACTTCCTCATATAAATCACAAGTCTGAAAGCTCGTGAAAACATCCAGGAGACAGACATGAGGAGATGCATCCGAGGGCAAACCAAGCTCAAACCTCCGTGACTCTGAACTTTCAAAGCATCCACCTATGCCCTGTCACATGTCTCTATCCCATACTCTTCATCGCTGCGTCAGCCAACAGAACTCACGAGTCCATCTCTCCGATTCTCCTAGTTTTCAACGACACTCACGCTATTCTCAGTATGCCCATCACGCCTCATCGAACAGGCAAAGTAAAGTATCCAACTCAAGTGAAAACACATGGGCCCCAGCCGCTTCGACCCAATCTCGCGAAGGGAATGGGGAGAAAGATCTGGATGAAATAACGTATGTAAAGCAACAAGTTGTGTTTTATTTCTACCTAAGACAGATTAGCATGTTAAGCCTATTATAGAGTAGAGAGGTGCTGTTGATATTAACGGTTGAGATTGCTCGAATGCGTAGCTCGCTAAAGTAATTTTTGGGTAAACAAACGGGATACTTGTCGATATTGACACAGTGGCTGCGTTGGATCTTGGGATTACCGCGTCCTGTACAGCGAGTAATTTCTATCCCGAGTTTTAGATTTGAAATGATTGGTTGGATTAGTCTGTAGATCTGAATTGTCAATTTTTTAGATGAAAAGGGATCTAGTATAGTAGATGCAGAGATCCAAAATCTTGGATACATTTCAATAATACGAGTTCGAAGCAGCTACACGTATCTTTGGAGTGAAGACTCTACAGCAATATTAGTGGTAAGAACACTACTACGAAGTATGATCGGACGATTGCCATATGTCAAAGGGCTTATATGTTTCCAGTCATTTTGATGCAAGAATGAATTCCACATCACCATCTTGTCCATCTCACTTGAAATATATAAAGGTGTACAAACTGTCATAAATAATAAATCAGATCAGGAACATTGTTGGATCCATACAAATGCCTTCTTAATACTGAATATCCTATTGAGACATTGGGCCTTCTAACCTTCTCTTTGTAAAAAAATCTGATATTTTTATATCCAATACAATACATGCCTTATCATGAAGTTAACAGCTTCCAAACTTGAAAGGGGCATTGCTAATCAAGGTCATTATTATTAGATCTCGGTAGCTTGAGGCCCTAAGCATACTCTTAATTATTTTCGTATCTTTCAAGAATGTTATCCCCCAAAAGGAGACGGTATCAACGAACCCGAAGTTAATAATTCTCACTTTCCAAGTGACGAGAAGTAACAACAGCTTAACTTATCTCGATCAAGTACTCATATCTTAGTCAGATCATCTTTCTATCGACTTTGACAGATTGAACGAGCGGCCGGTCTTGAAGGGGTTTGGGTGTCTTCTAGAATGATCAGGCATGGAACGCTGGCATGTCTGCGAGACCTATACCAACGTCAAGGAAATGAATCCCGTGGTGTGAACGAGGCGATTTGAAAGGATTTCAGGAATAGTGTTTTTGACTTTAGATAAGCTGCGAGCAAAACTACGGACATATCAGCCTCGATCGAAGCTGCCTAATTGCTGGTCACTTGGCACTTGCTGGAATTTTGATTTGCAATGAGTTTAGGCACACGCCGGAAAGAAGTACGAGTTCGTTAGCGTGGGCAATGAAGTTAGGATAGGAAAATCATTGGTAAAGCTGGGCAGGCTCGAAGAGTAGAACAGGTTGGGGACTGGTGTCCAGGTAGATCTGAAATAGGCAGATAGGAAGTGAGGCTGAGGCCAAACAAAATCAAGAGATAATCACGAGGGAAAGGCAGGAAGTCATATCTCTTAAGCAGGACTAGAAGATGTTCTCGAAGCTTCATGATATACCTTTCTCTAGAATAAAAATCATGCTCTGCTCCAGAATACCTCCTTGTCATGGTACCGTCCACAATGCAAAACGCAGTCATCGGGTACATAGTCTCTATTGACCGTAGCCATCCAAACGCCGTTGCCTTTCCAACGCCTCAAATAACACCATTCAAATGCTTTCTCTCTCTTTAGTCATTGCCGTAGATCACTACTCTTCAAAGGGTGATTCCCAGATCTCGCTTCATCTTGTCACCCAACACACTCAACGTCTGCACGGCGGCCGTCTTCTCCGGAGAACTATTCGGAAAATCGATAATCGCCGCACGCAACGCGCATCTCGCCATATCTCCATAGAACTCCAGAAACTTCCTCTCATACCCATCAAGCAGGGCCGTGAGAACGAGGACTTGGGTTGTGCATCTCTCGGGAGGTGGTGTACAAATCAAGAGACCCATAGCGTTCCAGTAGTTGGACGGAGGCCATGGGTTGGTGCGCGCGGACTTCGAGTAGTTGCGAAGGCAGAGTGCGGCATAGCCAGCTCCGAGTCCTCTCATCCGGTCTTGGTGTTCTTGGTCGGAGATCCAACCATTATCGCCTTTTCTCCATCCAAGTCTCTGCCGTCCTTGTTCTGTTGTTTCGGCGCCCCGGATACCGAACACGACGGGGAGAGATGTCCTGAATTTGGCCATGATAATACCGATGAAGGACTGTCCGCGCCAGAGGAATTTAGGGTGTGAGATGATGGTGTGAGCTACGATGCCGATTGGTTCGGCGATTTTGGGGTTTGTGGAGGCTTCGCTGGAGAGTTGGTTGACGATGGCCTTTGTGAAGATGTTGAGCAGGTAGAGGAAGAGTGATGGCATCGTGTCTCCATTGTGTTGTGCTCCTTCGGCTGGCCCTTGTGGTGGATTCAGCATGAAGTGTTGTGGTTGCATTGGGGCAGACTTGATTGTGAGGGATTTCTCGAGCAGTTCACGGATTGCTACGATCTGCGAGACGCGTCGGTTAATGTTGTGATGTGCTGGACCAAGATGTACCTACCTGCTTGCTGTTTGAACCAGCTACGTCTGTCAATTGACCCATAGTACGCGTCAAAGTACGTCGCATATCGCCTGCAATGGTCCGGATTGTGATAGCCTTCTCCTTGATCGATCCATCGCGCTGTTTGACTTGCTCCATCGAGATCGGTTCGTTCTGGCCCTGAATGAAGCCTCTCAACTTCTTGAGATTCCCGTGTATCTCGAGCAAGCGACCACTGTCCGCAAGAACCTGTAAGCCATTGCTTTGGTTTTGTGGGGCAGCTGGTTGTGGTTGTGGTGGTTGTACTGCCGGCGCGCTCGGGGCGGCTTGTTGGAAGGGGCTTGCTTGTGGTTTGGGAGGCTGTACAGCAGGAGGTTGTGGCGTGGATTGAGGAGCAGCTTGGGGAGCTGGAGCTTGTACTGGAGGAGGTGTAGGTGTCGAAGTGGGCGGGCTTAAGGAGGGTTGGGCTGGCTTGACTGGAGCTGGCTGTGGGGTGGGCTCCTGTCGAGGAGCTGGAGGAGGGGCAACTTGAGGTGGGGGAGTCGGGACTCTCGGTGGAGGTTGTGGTATCTGCTTCCGACGATTCTCTGCCTCTCGAATTCGAATTGCCTCTGCTGCTTTCTTCTCTTCTGCCTCCACTAGTTGCTCCAATTCGTCTGCTCGAAGCCTCAATCTCTCCGCCTCGTCCTCATCTTCCTTGGTCCGCAGAACATGGATCGCGCGCTCTCGCACACTGTCATGAAGCTGTTTTGCATATGCCAGAGCCGCATTATGGTATTCCTCCGTGTTTGGGCAGTCCAAGAAGGAGAGTCTTTCGAAGTTGGGAAGCTCCATCGTGTTGTTGTGGTTGTTGTCACCGCTGGGGGAGAATGAAATCGGTGGTGATGAAGCTGCCATACTTGCGGTGGCACATTGGGAGAAACCGATTGTGGGATCGCACTCGCCCAGCCGAGTCTCGGTTGTGCTACTATTGTCGGTGACTTGCAATAGCAGTAGACAATGGGGTGAATCGGTGTTGAAATTGAAGTTGAACTCGCGAACAATGCGAAAATTCTGCCCGGCGGTGAGAGCGCTGTCACGTGGAAAACCCTGAAATCATCTGGACACAAGCGACAGCCAGCTCTTCTACAAAGCTCGGAATGTGGCAAACGAGTCTAGCTTGCCAATCTGTTTAAGCCATCAGATGGATGCTTGACTTCCTGTGCAAATGGACTGTCCAGATATCTTTGTATACCATTATTCTTCAAGCATGAGGTCAGTGTTGCTGGCCTTTCCATTGGAGCCTTCCCCCAGAATCCGAGCTTCGCGGAGCTCTGGACGATCATGATGATCATGCACGGCACTCTCTGTGTCGGCTACAACTTCTTGCAATCATCTTATCTTGTATCTCGAATGAGACAAGGATGCATGGCTACTCGCCAATCTCGCATGGATAACATTGGATGCTTCTTCGTTTTCTTGACTTGATCACTCTTGATCCCGTCACTGCCCTTCAATTTTGTTTCTTACGTCTTGGATGCCATCACAACAACACTTGAGTTTTGATAGGCGCCCAAAGTTTTCTTTTCCGCGAGGATGTCCTGGTCTGCGCTGAGCACAGTGACGACGGATCTGAAACGCTTCAAGACCCTGGTTTCAGCACAGAGGGGGAAGGGGAAGTGGATATGAATGATCCTCTGCTCAGCTAGAAACCATAGATATGAAAACTTCAAGACTTTGGCATCGAAGACTGGAGTCTCGAATCACGATCAAAGCAATGTGGCCAGTCTGCAGAAATCCACGATATGTAGCTTCGTCTCTTGAAGCTCTCAGAGCAATAGATGCACCCGTCGTCACATGTCCGCGAAAGATTGAGGATAAATATAACTTTTCAATCAAGCAGCTGTGCGTTTTTATCAGACACACTTGACTCGAGGTACCAGAAGTCTGATGGTGACATGACGAGTAGGTCGAACTCTGAAAACGAAACGAGCCTTGCGCTTTGAAGCTCAAAAATCGCAGGAAGTACATATCGCGAGGTAGACATCTAGACGCACTTTCCATCCGAACAAATGTCAGCATGCTGCTATCGAATTAGAAGGGAGCAGGCTTTATGATATTATTCTTTGCGTTTCTTTGGTTATTGTTGGTCCTTGGCGAGGCATACGAGCTCTCCTCCGGCACGAGTAGAAGCTCCAAATACACCGTCAATGAATTCCAGTCTCACCAAGCCAATCTCGCCAACCAAAGGAAGTAAATCTAGAAGTAAACAAAAGTGGTGCTATTGGCGAACATTTATAGACGCAAGTCCTTAGATCGCTTCGAGTTACTTCAGAAGCAGCTCCTAGATGAACTCCTCACAGACAGCACCACCAACACTCGTACCCATGACTGAAGCTCCCCTCCCGTTACAGACTCCCGGTCAGAAAGCTAACCCGGATGAGGGAAGCGGTGCCAAGATGTCGTATCAAAGGCCACAAGAAGCCACAAATGGTGTCAAATGTTAAAAGGAATTGATGACAGAGCCGGAATAGAAATGATGTAAGTATACTAGTGAAGTGAAAGCCAAATCGTCCTTTGCTATCGTATTGAATCTTCACTTCTCTTACTATTTTCGGCTTCACTGTCGTCACTCACAGCTTCCGCAGCAAAAAGTGGGTTTACCATTCCCAGTCCAGTGAGGAACCCCGGAAGAATCAAGCCGCTAAACCCAAGAGAGCCTTGCACGGCCAAGCCGCAGCAGCAGCGACCCGAGCCCAAGCGGACCTCACCTCACAACCTGGACAAGCCAAAGCCAAAGCCAACCCGAACCAAACCAAACTTGTTCATCAACAACCTCACTTCTCTCTCCCATCTCCAACTTCCCCATCTACCTCACTCTCCTTCCACCACTCCAACCACATCCTCGAATCCTCGAGAAGCACTCCTTCACCCCCTTCTTCCTCTCCTTTGGCTGCCCTCATTTGATCCAGAATCAACACAATCATTTGGATTGCAACAAACCAACTCCCCCAAACCTCGCACTCGACGTGCACGTACGTCTTTCTCCTCCACCATGGAGCATCAACAAAATCAACAACAACAACAACCACAACAGCCACCACCCCCTCAGGGTGGTGTGCCTGGTCCTACTGGTCGTCGATTGCATATTGCCCATCGCCGAAGCCCTTCAGAGCTGACCCCATTGATGAGCATGTTCTCCAGTCCCGGCAGTAAGTTCCACCCCCATCTCCAAGAGCTGCGTCATCGAAGCTCTTCAGCACCCATCTGCCAATGCATATACTATCAGACTACTAACATGTATCCTTAATACAGTTGAACAGTTGGCCATTCAGCAACAAATTGAGCTTCTTCAACAGCAGCAACAGCAGATTCAAGCTACCCACCAACAATATGTCAATATGGGCATGATTCCTCCTACCCAACATCTGGCAGCTGGCGGATACAATCCTCTCCAACAGCAGATGCCTAACATGGCACAGAACAACTTCCAGTTCCCCAACCAGATGCCACAACAGATGAATGCCCCAATGGGTGCACCAACTCAGCCGCTTTCACATCGCCGTAATCAATCGGCACTCCCCAACATGGGCATGGGCCCCCCTCCAGCCCCCTCTTCTGGTGCAGCAGGTCCTGGCTTTGGAGACTTTGGCGGACAACACAGAGAGAACAATGCTGGCAGAGGTGGTCGCGGTGGTGGACCACCAGGTGGCGGCCATCAGCGTCGTCATTCTCTAGCCTTGCCTGAGGCCAAGAAAGCCGCAGAGCTTGCCCAGCAGAAACGAACAACCTCCGGATTTCAATTTCCTATCCCTGGAGCTCCTGGCGAAGGAAACGATCGTTCCAACAGCCCGCCCACAGAAGACAAGGCACAAGCTCCAGCACAAGGTTCCGGTCAGAGCACACGTGGCAGAGGTGGTGGACATGGACGAAGTCAAAGCATGGCTGTCAATGGACGAGGTGGTGCTTCTGTTCGTGGTGGCGGTAACTTCCAATTTCCTCCTATGCAAGCTACCCCAGATGCTGGCGCTTCTGGACAAGGCAATGACTTCCAGAGACGCGGAAGCTCCACTGGACACAACCGACAATCGTCCAGAAACTTCGAGGGCAACTGGAGAAATCAGCCCCAAGGTCAAGCTCCTGCCCAAGATCAACAAGGTGCTATGGGCAACTTCCAAGGACAACAGCAGCAAGGTGGTTTCCAACCTGGTCACCGCAATCGCGGATCCATGAACCAGTCAATCAACTCCATTGGATCCTTCCAATACGGAGGACAGCCGCAGATTGTCCAGATGCCAGGGCAGATGATGGTGCCCCAGCAAATGTATCCGGGTCAGCAACTGAACCCACTTCAACTCAGCCAGCTTCAAGCTCTGCAAGCTGCCCAGATGGGCGGGCAGGTCGGTCTTCAAGGCAGCCATCATGGCCCACAGCTTTCTGCGCAGCAACAGCAACAACAGCGCAAGACACTTTTCACTCCTTATCTGCCACAAGCCACCCTCCCCGCTCTTCTCGGTGACGGACAACTTGTCTCCGGTATCCTCCGAGTTAACAAGAAGAACAGAAGCGACGCTTATGTTACTACACAAGACGGCCTTCTCGATGCCGATATCTTCATTTGTGGAAGCAAGGATCGTAACAGAGCTCTGGAAGGAGATCTCGTTGCAGTCGAATTGCTTGATGTTGACGAAGTCTGGGGACAGAAGCGCGAGAAGGAAGAGAAGAAGAAGCGCAAGGATATCACGGATACTCGAGGTGGTGGTTCGAACGGAAATGCTGACCGATCCCACCGTGATAACTCTACCAACGGCGACGAGCAACCAAGCACTAGCGAAGGTGGAGGCATTCGCAGACGTGGTAGCTTGAGACAGCGCCCAACTCAGAAGAAGAACGATGATGTCGAAGTTGAGGGTCAGAGTCTTCTCCTTGTTGAGGAGGAAGAGGTCAACGACGAGCAGAAGCCACTTTACGCCGGTCACATCGTCGCAGTCGTCGAGCGTGTTGCTGGACAGATGTTCTCTGGAACCCTTGGTCTCCTTCGTCCTAGCAGCCAGGCTACAAAGGAAAAGCAAGAGGCAGAGCGCCAAGCTCGTGATGGAGGTTCTGGACGTCATCAGGAACAGAGACAACAAGATAAGCCGAAGATTGTCTGGTTCAAGCCAACTGAGTAAGTTCCCTCACCCGACATGTAGATCTATGTGCTGTGGTTCTCTCGCGACATTCGGGTACTAACAACCTGGTAGTAAGCGTGTTCCACTGATTGCTATCCCTACCGAACAAGCTCCTCGTGACTTTGTTGAGAAGCATCAAGACTACGCCGACCGAATATTCGTTGCATGTATCAAGAGATGGCCAATCACCTCGCTCCATCCTTTCGGTACTCTGGTCGAGCAACTTGGAAAGATGGGCGAGTTGAAGGTTGAGACCGATGCTCTTCTCAGAGACAATAACTTCGCTTCGGATGAATTCTCCGATGCGGTAACGCGCAGTGTTGGACTCGACGATTGGTCCATTGAGAAGGAAGACGAGGGTGCCATCGCTGCTCGTCGTGATTTCCGTGACGAGAAGACCTTCACCATTGACCCTAATGGTGCTAATGAGCTTGATGATGCCATCCATGTCAAGTCGGAGGTTGATGGAAAGATTGAGATCGGTATCCACATTGCCGACGTTGCTCATTTCATCAAGGCCAACTCTCTGGTAGACAGGTTAGTACTCCCCACCCACCAACTCTGCATTCCTTAGGATTCGGTCCTCTGATCACGCAATGACCCCGAGACTTTTGAAATGCACTCGTACTAATTTGTCAAATTCAGAGAAGCAAAGAAGAGAGGTACCGCTGTCTACCTGATGAACCGTAGCTGCGCCATGCTGCCCCCAAAGATCGCATCTGAGGTCTGCTCTCTGGTACCCGGCAAGGACCGTCTTACTGTCAGTGTTGTCTTCAAAGTCAACGCTCACACTGGCATGGTCTCCGACGAGGATACTTGGATCGGAAAGAGTATCATCAAGAGCGCTGGAAAGTTAACCTACAAGGAGGTTGATGCTGTACTCTCTGGTCACCTCGACACGAAGCTTGATGGAGCGGATGTCAAGGAGATCCAGATCCTTCACGTGAGTTGTCCATTCAGATGTCCCCGTATCGCGCTGACACATTGCAGGCTGTTGCTCAGAAATGGCGAGAGCGTCGTCTCGGCTCTGAAGGCGAGACGATTGCTCCTCTCAGACTCATTTACCAGTTGGACGATGAGAATGTTCCGGTTGAACAGAACATCTTTGACTCAACCCCATCCCACGAGTTGATCGAGGAATTGATGCACAAGGCCAACGCCTATGTTGCACAGAAGATCTTCAAAGGTCTGCCCGAGAAGGCACTCTTGCGACGACAAGGCCCACCAAATCCTCGCCGACTTCAAACTTTCGTCGATCGCATGAACAAGATCGGTTACGAAATGGACACCACAAGCAGCGGAACCCTTCAAAACAGCTTGTTCAAGGTTGATGATACCGAGATCCGAAAGGGTATGGAGACTCTCCTTGTCAAGGCCATGCACCGCGCCAAGTACTACATTGCAGGAAAGACACCAACCCAGCTTTATCCACATTACGCCTTGAATCTGCCTCTCTACACTCATTTCACCAACCCATCTCGCCGATATGCAGATCTGGTTGTCCACCGTCAACTTGAGGCTGTCCTCTCTGAGGGCAAGATCGAATACAACGAGGATATCGAGACCCTCGTCAAGACCACTGAGTCTTGCAACACGAAGAAGGACTCTTCCCAAAATGCCCAAGAGCAAAGTGTCCACATCGAATCTTGCAGAATCATGGATAGAAAGCGGGAAGAGGTTGGCGGAGAGCTCATCAGTGAAGGTATCGTCCTCGCTGTATACGACTCGGCCTTCGACATTCTCATCCCAGAATATGGCTTTGAGAAGCGAGTCCACTGCGATCAACTTCCTCTCAAGAAGGCAGAGTTCCGCAAGAATGATCGCATCTTGGAATTGTACTGGGAGAAGGGTGTCCCCTCATCCGCTTATGTTCCTGAGGATGAGCGCCCCAGAGCTGGTGCATCTCAGCGCATGACCAATGCAGCCGCTGCCGCTAAGCAAGCAGCTGTTGCTGAACGTGCCAAGAAGGAACATGAGGAGGCTCAACGCAAACAGATGGAGACAGGCACAATCTCCACCGACGATGTTGATGCTCTCTTCGATGACGAAGATGATGTATCTGATGTTGCCGACAGCTTGGCTGGAGTCTCCCTTGGAGAGCGCCCGACTCAGAGCGTTCCGCCTTCGCCAACCAAGAACTCTCTCACGGCTTCTGCCAGTCTCCACCGCACTCGATCTGACTCCAAGGTCCATCCTGCAGAGCCAGCTGAGGCTAAGCTCAGCCCCAAGGAGAAGTACTTGAAGTTCTTTACACTTCGCGAGGAGAATGGCGAGTATATTCAAGATGTCAAGGAAATGACAAGAGTACCAGTGATCTTGAAAACCGATCTTACCAAGAGTCCTCCGTAAGTTGTTTGTATCCGATTCTCTGATTGTTCTAACCACTCTGCAGTTGTCTTACCATCCGCTCTCTCAACCCATATGCTCTATGAGCAATACTCTCTTTACTCATAAGTCTGGTGGAATCATTATGATGCTTTGCATCGAACCAACCAGTTGGAATTAGTGACATGCGCAGCTGATTGAGGGCAGCTTCTGTGCGTGGAATGACATGTCTTCAGCACTCCGAGTTCTTGGGAACCCGGACCAAATAGCTTTTGTTTTTCTCGTGAGATTGTCATCGATGCGAAGGTATGAGTGGTCTGGGATGGGATGGCCACGATATGAGTGATGGGGGATGGTTGGACGGAGGAAGGGGAGGGATGATGAGAGGAGGGATTACAAAAAAGCCAAAACGGAGCGAACAGAGATATATCAACGAGGAGCTCCATGTATTTCCTTTGCTTTAGCGTGTGCATCTATAGTCCTTAGCGCAAATCAGACACTTTTCCAGACATGACAATCAATGCTGATGTGCATATCCTGACGTGGCGGCTGCATAAACTGCGGCGAAACAGAAAATGGAGATGAAAGGAACATGAAAGGGTTGGAAGGATGCCGTAATGCTGGGAGGAAGAGAGGGAGGGAGGGAGGGATCTTTGACCTTGGGTTCTTCCGGCGGCCAGCAGGACCTGCCTGCCAATAATCATCCCGAGATTCGACCATTGGTTCGGCCGGAGAAGGAAATGCTTCAGATCTTCTTCACAGGCAGATGCAGATAGGGCGGGGCCATAAGCCATAAGTCTAAGGATGTCAGTGCCGTGATCACGATGGGCCATGGCTGCAGTTCTTGAGATATGACTTGGCTTTGCGGACTGCGGGCTTGGATTCTGGAGTCTTGGAGTCTTGGAGAACTGTTACTGTATATGTGATATAATATAGCGAAGGGGAAGGAATGGAATGGAATGGACTGGGATGCTTGGTTGAGAGAGAGAGAGAGGTGTGAAAGAGAGGAGGGAGAGGGGCAAGTGATTGCGAAAACGGACGGCATGTATGCATGCATGGCATGCGATTTGACCGCATTGCTTTTTGCTACTCGTAGCATGGTGGATGTACTGGATGGGGTTTTGGCAGTTTGCGGTTAACGGCTTGACGGCTTGACAGAGACAGCGACTGACGACTAATCAGATGCAGAGCTTCCGGTGGGAGGAGGGGACGAGGGGAAGGGAGCCATGGGATGGGATGTATGGGAAGGATGTGAAGGATGATGGAACACGAACCGTCAAGGGCGACAGACCTCAAACACTCCCGAATAGCTTGGCAGATACAGTAGACGGCATGCACCTGAACAGACGTGCGTGGAACCGCGTCCACAGCAACGGCAGCATCTTTTCCTTTTCTGCGGGCCAGCAAAGCACAGTACGGTGGTAATGTGCGCCGGTCCCTCTGCTTTCCGAAGTGGTACTTGCTTGATGTCTCATTTGTTGACCCCGTTCGGAGGGTTAGCGAGTGCCAGCCAAGCAAAGAAGGTTGGAAGCTCAAACGGCCCTGATACAGGAGAACAGGCGAGCTGCGTTGCCGAGGAGAGAAACCCCTGTATGACAGTGTGAGCGCCTGGTGTGGGCGGGCCTGGCGGTCCCTGCACGAGCCCTTTAGCGAGCTGCAGGCGCCGCAACTGACACCTCCGAGCGTCATGCCCTGTCAGTCAGTCAGTCAGTCAGTCAGTCCCGCGCCGGAATAATTCTGTCCCTGCATTGCATGGCTTTTTGCATGCTGTGCTGTACTCGTACCTGCTTTTGCGGGCTGTTTACAGGCTTTTGAAAGGTCCTTGGGGGTCGTTGCAGGCCTGAATATTGACCTTCTTGGACCTTTCTTCAGCGTCTTCACTTTGGTAATGCCCCTGCCAATATCTTGAATATCCTGAATTTCCCTTGACACTTCTTGTCCGGTCTCTGGCGCATTTCTATGGCTGATGACCTCTTCTGCCCAATCCGGATCTTGATAGAAATTCCCAGTCAAACATTTGTCCTTCTCATCACCGGCCATTGGCTGTGCTCAGGGATGGTTTAGGGAAAGCTCCTTGAATGTTCAGTGAGTGCACAGGCTCATACCCTGTCTATCCAGAGGTTCCTCACTGGTTCTTCGGGGCTCGCTCGCTGAAGGCTTGCCCCTCTCCTCCTACTCTCTTTTGACCCCTACCTCTATTCTTCCCCCTCATTCGCTATTCGCATCATTTCCTTCTCAGATTCCCGCTGTCACCATGCTTGACCCGCTCGACTATCACCTACCAAGCCTTAAAGACCCCCTTGAAGTGTCCATAATCCCTTGAACCACCTTGAACCACCCTGCACCCCCCGTTCGGATAACCCACCTTCCTGGGGCCAAGCTTTCCCTTAAGGTTGTTACGAGGGTGGATGGATCTTCGTCGGTCGACCTGCATCCCGTGGAAGAGTGGGCAGGGGTGTCTTCGTCGCTACTCTTAACACGCCCATTTCCCGATGTTTGAAGAAAAAAAGTACCTTTCCTCTCGCCTCATTGCCTTCTACGATACCCTTTCAAGCGCTGGTTTGCTTTTCATATCTTCAAAAGACAATCGCTTCCACTCATTTGGTTCCTTATTCATCAACATACTTCAACAAATAATATCCTTTTAATCAACCCTCACGCTCCTCACCTCGACATCTAGTTGTAATTGGCTCAGGCTGGTCCAGTTGAACTCATCTACAACTATATTCTTCTACTTCTTCAATATCAACAATCGATCGACGTATATCTTCACGACTTCTTTCGATCAATCAATCAACAATCAATCAATCTACTTCATAATGCCTAGCATCAGATCGGTTTTGGGTGCGGTGGTGGTGGGATTACTGGCAACTGTGACTGCTCTCCCTGCTGCGCAAAAGCTTTCACCATACGAGAGGAGGGCGTACGAGTTCGGTCAGCTGGCACGAAAGCACATGCTTGAGGAGAGACAAAACCCAGCAACTGGACTTCCCGATGGATTGACCGATGTTGACATCTTGGAATTGTACGTCTCTCATCTTCATCACCATCTTGTTCAAATATTTGAATGAATTCATAGACTAACTCGTATACAGTGCTCTCACATTAGAAAATCTCGAGACTGCTTTCTACCAACAGGGTTTCGCCAAGTTCCCAGACTCTGACTTCGCTGCTCTCGGTCTCGCTCCCCAGGAAATCACCAACTTGAAGTCGATCGGAGGAACTGAGGCTACCCACGTAACGACCTTGACCAGTGCCATTGCTGGAGCCGGAACTGCACCAGTCGCTCCTTGCACGTATAACTTTGCTTTCACGGATGCGAAGTCGATGGTTGCTACTGCCGCAGTATTGGAGAACGTCGGTGTTTCTGCGTACGTATTCCTATTGAAAGCATTTGGCATTGGAGGATAAAACTAACAAATCCCAGATACCTCGCCGCCGCTCCTCTCGTCAAGACACCTGGAATTCTCACTGTCGCCGCCGAGATTGTCACCGTCGAAGCCAGACATCAAACCTTCATCCGCACCGCCTCGAGAGTGGCCGCCATCCCCTCCGCATTTGATACCCCACTCGGAATCCGAGCCGTCTTCACCCTCGCCGCCGGCTTCATCTCTTCGTGCCCAGCTGGCTCCAACCTCGCCATCACTCCCTTCCCAGCCCTGACCATGACCGCCGGCGCCCCCGCCGCCGTCGCAGCAGGCTCAACCGTTCAACTCCAATCCACTGCTCAGGGCGCAACTGGCTGTGCTTTCGTCAATGGCGGTCTGCCCGGTGGAGCTGCTTTCACGAGCTTCGCCAACGGTGCTTGCACTGTTCCACCGAACTTGGCCGGTGTCACTTATGTCCACCTTACCAGCGCTACACCTACTGATGGCACCCTCACCGATGCCATCACCGTCGCTGGACCAATGGTCATGACTATCTCATAGACGGCCTTGATTCACGAATTGAAGCAAGCAAATGGGGACGTCGGGCTTAGAGGGGAGTAATAGACACGGGTGTGTGAGTGATGAATGACAATATATTTTTCTTGGGTTATGTTTCAGCGAAGATCGCGGGGATGAATGGGTGGTGGTTGTTTGTCAATACGGGCGTCATGTCTCTTGAGGGACAAGATGGCATTTCGTGGGTCAAAAGGCAGTGAGTGATCACTTGAGGAAGGTTTCACTTGACTTTAGAAAGAGAGAGAGAGAGGAGAGAGAATGAGCACAGCTTTATGCTCGAACATTTTTATTGTGTGAATACATCAATCCAATTCGATTCTTGATAATGTTTATTGTTTGGGCTTTTCTTTTGATGATTGAGATGGCGATTTGAGGTGGTGCTCCAGATCTTTCTTCTTGGGGTTATTTCCTTGAAAGCTTGATTGGCAGATCATCCTAGAGAGATTTTACAATTATCAGCTTCCACAACGTTTATTCCTCCCTCCTTGAGATCTACTTCGTCATCTTGGGAAAAAAACATGTTGTCACGTGGTCACGAACAACCCCTCCAAGACCTGCTTGAGCGGCTCGAACTCCCAAGTGCTTGTTCGTTCCAAAGACCACAGAACCAAGATCCACATCATTCGACTTCTTACCAAGCTTTGCGAGGAACTCTCACCGGAAAGATCCTTCCCGTGACTCGTCACTTTAACCTTATTCCTCAGATCTCGACCCCACTTCTGGAAACATTACTCCCCTCGCGACGAAACATTTCAGCCATCACACTCATCCGACCATGGCTCCCAAACAGCCTCAACTTGCCTCATCAAAGCAACAACCTTTCACAATCACACCATCCCTCCTCAACTCCGCTAACCCTTGGGCAACAACCGAAGCCGACCTCACAGCTCTCTATGAGTGCCCATATACAGGCGCAGTCACCATCCGGACTTCCCTATGGAAAGCATTCAACCAACATCCATCAACCCATCAATACACATTCTTCTCCTCCATCCTCGGCCACGCCACAGCAAACATCAATGTCGATCTCCCGGAAGGACGCGGGGACGTCCTCCCCGCCGAAACAAGCTCGCTGAACACCCTGGGCTACAGCCCAATCGCATTCGAGGAGTACATTGCCATGCTCGTGCGCATGAGTCGCTCTAGATGTTCAGCCCTACAGCAAGAAGCCAAGACGAAACAATCCGAGTCTGGTGATAGTGAGCTCGCTACCGGTACTCAAACCAAGACCAAGACTAAGACTGGGACCACCAAGACTAAACCATTCATCGTGTCCGTCACCGGCTCAGCAGAGGAAGTGGGAAGGTGTTGCGAGCACCTCCTTGAAGTTCTCAATGAGCCTGGGAAGAGCTATCCACCTTCTACCTCGGATCAAAATGCATCGTCTTCTGACCTTCCAGACCCGGATCTGGATCTTGATCTTGATCTCATGATGGAAATCAACCTCTCCTGTCCCAACATCCCGGATAAACCACCTCCAGCATACGATGGCGCCAGCCTGACGGAATACATCTCTGCCATTTCACAAGCGAAATATAGAGTCCCGAAGACTTACCAAAGAGATTTACATGTTGGGATTAAGACCCCGCCGTATACATACCACGGCCAATTTCAGATCTTGATCGACGCACTCGAGCGCTCTTCTTCTCTCGATGTCGAGGGAGAGAGAGAGGGTGGGGGATGTCCAATCTCATTCATCACCGCCACTAACACCCTAGGCTCCTGTCTCGTCCTGAATTCTCACAACGAACCAGCTCTAGGATCAGTCAATGGCTCTGGAATCGGTGGACTTGCTGGCGACGCGCTCCATCCCATCGCATTAGGGAATGTACGAACGATAAGGCAGATGCTGGATTCTTCGTTGAGAGAGGATATCAGGGAGATCAAGATCATCGGGATTGGTGGAGTGAGTGATGCTGTGGGGTACAGGCGGATGATGGATGTTGGGGCGGAGGCGGTGGGTGTGGGGACTGCGTTGGGGAGGGAGGGTGTGGAGGTTTTTGAGAAGATCAGTAGGGGGTTGGAGGGGTGATGAGATGTTCATGTTCATGTAAGTAGTTCCATTGCCCGTAGAATCAGGATGCCTGAAATAGGTTGATCTATCGCTGTGACCTGGCCGGGAACGCCAGGACGAGGATAGGACTTCACGACGAAATCGACTTTGGTCGCCGTTCCCAGACGAGCTTGTCTTGTCCTATTCTTTTGGCGATCTGCTGTATTGAGGTGCTGACTGTCTGTCACTCTCTGGGTTCTGTGATATGTTACTCAGGGGCAGGAAATGCCACCCCACGCCCTTTTTTACCCTGATCAGTTTCCTCTCATTTCCTCTTTCTCAGCAAATCACCGCTTTGCACATCCTCATTGATTCCTTCCCTATCGTCTTCCCAATACCCAACGATTCTCTGCGCCTCAAGGAGCTTCAACTTGCCATCCGTTGGTTATTTTGTCGATCTGGAAAGCTGGGTCAACCCCACAGGCATTTTCCTTCCCTCTTCATCCTTCTCGATTCTGCCATTCCCTGATCTGCATGTTCCTGATCGCCTCGAAGTTCACTCTCCTCCTCTCGTATATGAGTGTCTAGGTTTCCTGTTTCCATTGTGGCGATGTTCCCTCGGCGTCGGGAGGGTTTACCAGAGGCATGTACGTGATGTTCACTTCGTCTGTCACCCGCATGGCCTGAAAGAAACTCATGCGCAAAGGGCAGCGGACATTGTACTATCAATAAGGTGAGTCTTTCTGTACCTGCTTCCAGCTACGGCTTTCGATGAGATGTATAAGTTTGTGCTCAGGACAAGACCTCGCTAAGCGTCAATGATTCAGGTTGCCTTCTACAAGCTTGAGGTCGCTTGGGGCAAATTGAGCTATGCTTGAATCCTCGTCAGATTGACCTTCATGATTGTATTCTATTTTGAAGTATCCATGCGGCTACGAAGCACATAAGCCGGTGGGAACATCTCGACTTCACTGATACGGCTGCATGGGTTGATTCGCGCAGGACGAAACATCACTTAACCATCAGTCGATCACTTCGATCTACTGCATCTGTGAAATAATCCAAGGTACCAAACTTGCGGTCTTGAGCATTTTACCTACATATGCCGCCTTTAATACGCTTTTCCAAAACATGTTCATCCCAAACTTCTCACTCGCACCCCAGCCAACCGCCCTCGTTATAGCCGAGCAATCACCCACACAAACAAACACTCACACCCGCCAATCTGGCAATTTCCGAATCATCAATATGCATGCACTCCGCACTTTGGCTTGCATGCTGACATCATATTTCACCTGACTTCTCATCTGGTTCATCACCGTCTGAGGTCTTAGCTTTGAATTTCATCTGGGGCCTCTCGGCTGTATGCAGATCTGCAGGCTGACGATGCTTGATATTTGAGCTCGATGTGATGAGGTCTTATAGCCTGAGCTGTGAGGCAAAATCAATGAGCTCAAAACGAGTATATCATACGCCGTATCCATAATCCAACAGAACTTGATATCGGAATACTGAGTCGCAGCTTCACCCCCCCGGTCCATCACCCACCAGACCTCTTATAAAACCTTCAAAATGATCTACCCATCTTACATCATCCTCCTCGTCCTCTCAATTTTCACGTAGTATCCCCATCTCACACCTGCCCACCCAGTCCGTCCAAATCCTATCCACAGCTAACTCACCTCCCCAGCCCCCTCGCCCTTAGCATCCCCGCCGACCCAGCCGCAGCCGCCCCCGCAGCAACAACAACAAGCTGCACCACCTTCCTCACCACCGTGACTGAAGTCCGGACTCGCACGAACAGAGTCACTGGCACTACTGAAGTTGTATATTTGTATCCTTACACGGCGTACTCGACGAATACGAGTATTATTACTACGACTAGTACGAGGACGAGGCCGAGGACTGAGGTGGAGACGAAGACTGTTGCGCAGTGTTATATTAGGGGGCAGCTGATTTGATGGCTGACCGGGAATCGAGATGGGGAGGTAGGGGGAAGTCGAATTAGAGAGGGTTTGAGCGGGTGGTATGGCATGTGCAATGGGGACAAGATGCTCTGCTCTTGTCCTAGAGAAAATGTAAATTGCATGAGAATTAACATGGCAAAGTTGAAAATGATTTCAAGTAAATATGTTATCATAAGCCGTTGCATTAAACTCGTCAACTCTATCAGGGGTATATCAATCTCTACTATCTATAGTCCGAGTCATCGAATTATCCCTCATTCCAAAATCAAAACCCGACTCAAAAAGAAATTTGCATACAGGAAAGAAACCTCCTACCCTAACCGAAAATCGAATCAGATATATCTATTCCCGACCTTCAAGTCCAAAACCTCATTCTCCCTCCCAAACGCAGCTCTATTCCACTTCCCCTCAATCTGCACCCCTCCAAACTTCAACCTCGTACTCCCCAAATCCGGATCAAGCGGGAACACCCCAAGCGAATGTCCCTCCGATATCTCATCCAACCCCATATTGCGAGTCGTCAGCAAGATGGCTGAGAATGACGTGCTGTGTGATACTCCGTTCGTGTAGAATGCCCAAATTCCAACGACCAGTGCGGGGATCGTGAAGAGAAATGCTAGACCGTATGAGAGGACCAGGAGGAAGGGTTTGTAGATGTAGATGTTCTGGACCAAGTTCAAGGTTACCGGCGTCATGTTCGACCCAACAGACCTATTTGCAGGTTAGTGGAATACAGAAAAAGAAAAGTCTTCATGGGACTTACGTGAGTTCCGACGAAGTCATCATGCTAATCGTCGTATTCGCAGCCAGATCCTCAATTGCTCTCCCCAACGTCCGATTCCGACACATATACTCGGGCTTCTTAAACAAGTCATTGGTGTAATTCCGACCCCATAAATTGTTCGTGATCTCCTCACAAGCATCCAGTCCAGTACGAAGAACAAAGTTCTTCTCCGTCAAGAATGGAGTCGTGCCGGAACTCCAGGGGATCCACATCGATATGTTTCCACTGATCATGTTGACGAGTGAGAGGTAGACTGCCTTGTAGGAGTGTATTTGGTAGTCTACTTCGCTCTCCTCGATCGAATCACCGACTTGATGCCGAAGGAGAAGTTGGCGAGCAGCGAATACAGGTGAGAAATCTTGCAGATCCTCGTATGTAACAACCTGCTCTCCGTTGAGGAAATTGAAGTGGGTTCTTCGGGTACCATTACCTAGCGTGCAAATCATTGCCTCGTTCGAAGTCATGACCCAAAGTTGGAATGGAAACATCTGGCATTCGGGCGTGTCCCCTGGCTGGGTAGCATTCTGGACAGGCGTGCAGAAACTTGGAGTATAACCCATCGATCTGCCGAAGTCTTTCGGAAGATCGACCTTCCACGTATTCAGTGGCTCAATATTTGCACCACTCACTGGACGTAGCAAGGTCAGACCTTCTCCGAGAAATGGGTCGAAAGCTGTCAAGACTACTCCATGGAAGTCGGGAAGTCCTGGTGTTCCTGGCGGATCGATTGGAACAGCGGGGTGGACGTCGGGTGTATCGCTGAACAATTCGAGAGCAGCAGGAAGTGTCTGGGAGGTGACTTTGGGGATCAGCGCAGACTGGTTCACAGAATACAAGGCTCTGATGTAATAGTCCATGACAGGAGCGTAGGTGGAGTTTGGAGGCTCGCATTTTAGATACGGTCCTCGAATATCTAGACTGTAAGAGGAATTTGGAGATGGCGGGATGAGGTCCAAGATTTTCGAAGTCTGAGCTGTTTGCGTGACTAGCTTCTGAATGACTGGTGCAGGAGGATGTCCTGTAATAATCGGATCGGCCCAGGTCAAGAGATCCCAGTCCAGCTGTGGCACAGCCATGTTGACTATTTCGGTTGCTGTCCCAGCAGTGACAGTGAGAGATCCTGGAGGTAGGAATACGGCGAATGTGATTGCCCTGGTTTACAGTATGAGCTTTTGACACTTTTGAATTTGATCTTCGTTTGGTGGAAAAGTGAGGAATCATAGTGGGGTACTTGCCAGCAAATGAAAGCAAGAACGACAGCTAACGGTGATCTCTTCCAAAGATCTGCCTCCAGAAAACCCAGAAGGTCCGATGTCAAGGAAAAGAGATTATCCAGAGACTTGAGGGTAAAGGACTTTCTTCTGACAATCGTCCAAAAGTATTGCTTGTAAGCCATTCGATTGGCGACTGCGAACAACGTTGCTACCGCGACTGCGAAGATATTTCCAAAGGTATGTGCCCATTGCTGTCTGCCTTCATTCCCGGCTGGCGTGTGGTCAAGTCGGGAATAATACACATGGTGACCGACTGCTAGACACATTCCGGAGAATGCACTGACGATCATCCACGCAGGCTGCTGGTGCCATTTGACTCCCCATTCTACATGACGAAGTGAAGGTGCTTCGTCAATAGAATCTTCCTCTTCAATCTTGAGCATCCTGAATCGAGTTCCCGCAGATTCTCACTCCAAAGCGGGAGCTAGTGGGCGGAATTGCCTCGAGATCTTGAGCAGTACAGAAAGTTTGAAAGGAAGTCTGCCTCGGCAGGAAAAATGCTCAACAACGACAATCTAAGAAGCGCGAAGCGCAAGAGAAGATATTGAGCTGGGCAGAATTCCCAAAAGACAGTGATGAGACCCGGATCGCTCTAAGATTCTTCGGATGAATCTTGGAAAGGCAATTGATACTCGTGGGGCATCAAATTCAGTATTTGAGCCATGAGTGCCGGGACAGAAGGATTCACGTCAAAGCGCAGTAAGACGGTCTGGGAGATCTTGCTTCCCCATCACTCTCTGGGTAAAGTTTAGACATGTTGCCCCTGCATACGATGCGTATCAAAGCGCCTCAATGGGCTTGCTCGTCCTATGAGGGGGCGCTTGACCTTTAAGCGACATGCACCATTTTGCCTGTCAAAGACGCGGGAAAGTCCAAGCCGGTGTCATGGACGAAAAAGATCTTAATTAAATAACAACCCATAGCTTTCGGCTTAAGTTACACTGCCTCACAAGTCTTTAAGCGCGCAGATTGTGCTGTCCGTCCTCGTTGCTCATGCGGCATAAACAAATATCAACAAATACTTGATCACAGGCAAATGACTCCGCCACACACGACAACGCGACTGATTATTTCGTCATAACTCGCGGTCCGTCATGAAATGTAGGTGGATACAGGGGAGTGCTGGATGAGTCTCTCGGTAGCAAAGCAGCAACGAACAGATCGGATGGAGTGATTGTGCGGCGGAGGCACGTCTATAATCTATTTGTATCCATTAACGACTAAACTATCCTGCAAAAGACAGCTGAGCATAATCTGTGAATAGTGCCCGACAGGTGAGCGTCTTGGGTATCCGAAGCTGTGAAATGCTTACAAGGCCCAGTTGGGCGGCGCCGTTGAATTTGTGGTTCCCTCCAGTGGAGTTGGGAAAATATATGTCTCACTCTTGAGCGCGGCCGCGATCGTCGCATTTGGCCTCGTCCATTTCCTTCCGTCTTTGAGCTCGTGGCCAACCAATGTACTGACCATAGTTCCAAACAAAAGCTCGCCATGCGGGTTCAAATGCGTACGATCGTCGGGGGTCAGGTTGTAGGTGTCCGCAAGCGGAGATCCGATCGAGTTGATGTAGTCGGTAGAAGCTCGATTCAGGTCGATATACGGGACGTGAAGTTTCTTGGCCACAGATATAGTCGCTGCGACTTGATCAACGAGGTTCTCGATAACCTTGCCTGTTGTTGAGTTGAAGCCGCGACGAGTCAAAGATGTTGTCATTATCTATCTATGGTTTAGAAAGTCTCCAAGCACAACATTTGGCAGACTTACCGGAGTCCCTCCAACCGCCAGAACTTCTTTGGCAAACGTTTCCAGATTTGTCGTGAATAGCTCAAGGCTAATGTTAGACGCCGGCTTTTGATCGTTGTGGCCGAACTATACTTCGTCAGCGATGTCTTTCATAGATCTATTGTTCGTGATGTTTACTTGAATCGTAACGAAAGGCAAGTATCCGAGGCCACACGCTTTGGACACACTGGCCACCGTGGTATCCCATAATCCATCTGCACGGAACGATGCGGTCGTTGCTCCACTCTTGGCATAATTTATGCCAAAGGATCCCTTAGTGATCGTAGTGATGAAGCCATTGCCCCAGCCTCCATTGATCGCTGTTGTTGAGTCTCCTGCCAGGAAGAAAGCTGCCTTTTTCTGCTTGTGCGGTGTTGGACTTGCCACGACTTGGCCGACCAAGAATAAGCCGAGGGAGTAGAAGATTCTCATGCTGTTGGTTCGATATCCCGCGAGTGAGTTGAAACTGCTCAAGTTCTTGAGTACAAGACTGCTGGGCGAGTCCAGCTATATAAGAAATACCTTAGTGTTGACATTCGGCACATTCAAGATCCTTGGTAGGTCGGGTTGAAAGAGTCTGGCAGTCGATATCCGGTCCACTGCTGGCTACCCCACCACCCCGCAACCCCCAATGTCAATCGATGCGCTATCATTCTATCCGTTCTCCCGAAAGACCTTTATGTAGGGAGAATGACGAGCTTCAACACATAAAATGCTTCCCCGCGCTTTCTTACATTGTGCCGAGATCCTGATTTACAAAGTATTGCGCCGAGATATGTTGAAGTCGGAGGAATTTCTGTCGCAATTCGGTAGAATTGGAAGCGAGTTTATGCCAAGCAAATATGGGGTCATAGTCCAACCCCGCCACCAAGAAAAGCTTGCCCTCGTCCTGCTGAAACGTCAGGCTTTCAATGTTCCCCATAACGTAGATAAAGGTGTCATTTAAGTATCACCTTCACAAGAGATGGGGTTAAAGTTGGGATTTGGACCACCCAAAGCAGAGCAACGAAGAAAAAGGTCCAGTCTCGGGCAGAGCACGAGCACTGTGATAGCTCTCACGAAGAGGCCTGGTGGGTCAATGGAAACTGTGGTTTCGTCTCCGCTCGATATAGTGCTCCCAGAGAGTATATGGCGAAGTGATGCCATTCATGAGTCCTTCAAGCAGCGAATTAGGCGTCTAAGAGTTCTGCAATCTGGATAACCAGAGCATAGATATTTGCCGGCCCAACAAATGCGACGTCCTCTAATATGCGGGCTCTTCTTGCGCCTGTTGATGGCGGGCCTGTCGATGATCTCAAATTGATAATAAGCCTACGATAGTCTCGCATGACAGGAAATTGTCCTGACACGACAGACAAAATTTCGGTTGCGATGTCGATGAGGTTCTCACATTCCTGAACCTCAGCGTCATTGAGCTGAGTTGGGCACAAATTGAGCCTCGAACAGTGAAGACAGCATAGTAGTCCAAGACATGCTCTTATGGCGTGAAACCGGTGATCCAGGACAGGGTGGAACGCCGCTGCATGCTCCGTCTGTTCAGACTTCTAATGACTGCCTGGCTGCACGATACAACTTCGCCCAACTGCACAAATGAGCGATCGGTGAAAATGTTGTAGAATTTTGGCGACGAGACTGTTTCGTTGGAAATTGGAGCCGTATTGTTGGTAAATATTATTTGATCTGTCAGAGCGATCAAAGAAAGCGTGTTGAGTAGGGATATCGAATGTTGTTCTTGCTCGAGGGAGTAAGGGTTCAAGATCGGGGAGTTTGTCTCCCAATTCAAGAGATGGTTGAGGTGGTGCGAGAATGGCTGAGTGCCTTTGTCGGCTGCTATTTTGGATCGCAGTATCCCGCATCGATACATGTGTATGTGTCGGCACTGTATAGGGCTAAGTCTTGAAGAGAAAGGGGATCTCGTCCCTGGAAGCTAATGACGATCAGATCTTGTTGCAAAGCATGTCGTGTGTCTTACCTCAATTGTGATATCTCCGTCATTGATGCCAAAAGGTCGGTCGAGTGCTGATGAGACCAGACTACAACGGTCAGCCGAGTATGCGGATTTGAAAGGGGGTCTCGGTACCGATCGAGAAAGTAGCACGACCAAAATGCCCATCGTCGCTGCTCTAAATCTTCCTCGGATATATCCCGTCTTGGTTTGGTTACCTCACGATGGAAACCCAGCGCAATGCACTTTTTCATCATGATGCCAGTCAACTGCCATGTCGAACTAGCGGCGGAGCTATGGAATGAGAAAATGATGAGCAGCATCAAACGATAGATCACATCAACACCGTCTTCGTGCTGGAATACTTCATCCAAAATCTTCAGCGCTTTGGATAGAATATGAATCGAAATAAAGGAAGCTTGAGCGACGGGGTATGTATCTGAGACAAGCGGGGTAATAGCCAGGACCATGTAGGCCATTAACATGGTTGCTGGCTCTTGAGCTAGCGTTGCTTCGTACTCAGTGGTCTGAGAAGCTGTGATGGCCATGATGCCTCGCATGACAGCTTCTTTGGGCAGTGAAGGGTATCGATAGTCAACGACTTTGTAATATGTACTAACATATTCGAAGGCATCCTCCTCTGGAAGAATCAGCCTGTCTGGAGCATCTAAAGTCGGTCGGCGAATGTTTTTAGCAATTCCATCCCACAAAGCATCCATACGTGTTGTTCTCTGTGGGTTGCCACCAAAGGTTTCCGTAACGGCTTAGGGTTAGGGTTAGGGTTAGGGTTAGGGTTAGGGTTAGGGTTAGGGTTAGGGTTAGGGTTAGGGTTAGGGTTAGGGTTAGGGTT
>JGI24512J20087_1000187_pt1 | contig 96710 bp, 114 predicted proteins | sample LinPmetageLP35_FD_20087 | JGI IMG/M metagenome (IMG submission 20087) | reverse complement strand
TATGAACAGGGGCTTCAACCAGGGGGCACCACCAATAATAGTGCAATATTATACAAAATACCAGGGAAATAGCAGAAGCAACAGCACCAAAGGCCTAGAATACACGGCCTAGAATTGTGGAATATTTACCCCTGATACGAAGTAAAAACGGTTCGAGCACGTTTTTGAATATCTTATCTTACCCGCGGAAAACAAGATTCATGTTTTCTAATATAACTAGGTTATACGATTGGGTTATCTTGAGAAATCCTGGCTAGGACAAACTTAGCGCGTGATCCGACCCGATCTTCTGGCGAGGTAATGATGAACAGAACCGTCGTCTTATTAATTCATAATCCGATATCTCCCCTCGGTTGGTCAGTCGGATTCTGGAAGAATTCCCTCTGTCTGCGAAACGGAATAGAGCCGGACTCAAACCGGAAACTAAGCTCAGACGTGGAATTCTGGAAAGGTATAATAAAAACAATAGCCACTTTCGATCAATATGGGGTTGGACCCAAGACACATTTCTTCCTTTGATCCTTTCAACTACTAAACAAGCGCCATGAGTTGTACCAATGCCACTATCGGAGCTGGGCCTAGATTTTGTTTATCCTTAACGTTTTACCTTCTAGTCGTTTTTGGTGCTGAGATCACTTCTATTCACGTAAATCTGGTTAACAATTACAATTCGTTTATTGGATTGCTTTTTTTGGTGACTAACACGCCTTTTGCTAATTTTATTGACGTGAGATTTTGCAACATGACCGTTTCTTATACGCATTTAGGACAAAAAGACAATATCACTATTATAGCATAATTGCCAATTGATGCCTAAAACGACCGCATGCAAGAAGTTAGCGGTGAAGGATAAATTGCTGGCGAAAGTAATTATATTTAGACTTACAAGGAATTCGTTGTTGGTATTGGCTCTGGCTACGCTACTGTTACGATTGATGCAGGTCTAAATGTTAGCACGAACCAGCATTCCACCGCATGGGCGCTTCTCAATTCGGGTAACGTCAATCTTTATAATCTGAAGAATCTGGCTACCCGCTCATTACACGACCAGGCAATGATTAGCAAAAGCCTCGTTATAGACTTCTATAGCAGACCCCCAAAGAAATCATATTAAAACAGCTGCTCCCAAGGAGGTCGTCAAGGCATGATGCCCTCGGGATGGCTCCTATGGACCAACACATTTATATTCTTATGTTACACCTATTAGCTCTCACTTAACTTCTTTTATATAACACAAACGACTTATCCCTCTACACTATTAGCTATTATTACGAAGAGCTCGACAAAGTGCTTCAAAATACGTAAATCGCACGAAGTCGCTTTTAAATAGTCTTTCTCATACTTACAAAAAAGCAAAACAAGCATTAATATAGCGTTTAAGCTTTAGACTGGAGATTGCCTTATAAGGGAAACCTTATTCTTGTTATAAGTTTACTTGTGTCTTATACATACCGTTTGTATATGGCAAGATTTTTCGAAAAACATGATGATCATTAATGCTAGTGATGTTATGATCAAACTTATTTTCTCGCGTCGCCTTTACTTTTTTTATTGCTGTCTTTTTCTTGCCTATCTTAAGACAATGGTTTTTCACAACTGCGAATAAAAGATTCCAGAACTTTCAAGATTAAAAAGGAAGGGTTTGCCATAAATCGAAGGTGAGAAGTTTTTTATATCAATGGCTTGATAAGTCGGAATTCTAATAATAAAAAGTAAAGCATTAAAAGCAAAGAGAAATAGTCTGGACAAACAGCAAAAAGAGCGGGTAAGGAAAACTTAAAGGCAAAACTCGCGATAAAAAGTAAAATCAAAAGTATATTACAAAGCAAAATTCCAATTCCACCTTTGTAATAGTATTAATGCATAACATTAGGATAGTAAGTCCAAGAGCCTATTTTAATACCAGATGCTTATCACGGCCTCTTCGAAGTCCGTTTTAGCTTCCTTAAATTTGTCTTGCCAGGAGTTGACAATCTCAATAGCCGCGCGACCGTAAATCCCAGGCAAGACGAGTAAGCAAAAGTGGGGCGGTAAAGTGCGTATAAGAAAGCTAATAAAAATAAGTAAGGTTAAAGTAAAGCGAGGTAAGCAGAGCAGCGAGTAGTCACGTGCGTCATGGCTTGGCGCGCACGCAAAGTGAGGTGAGGATTGGCGCGAAACAACAGTACATATCAAGCTTCGACTTTTCTTTACAGACGTACTTTTTCTTTCCCCCTTCAATGCTTCTGACATAAACATAACATGTTCCCTCCCTTCCCTTCCCTTCCTTTCCAGGTTCAGTTTCAAATTAAATCAGGTGGACGACAGACGTACCTGACACTTACTTCCTTATAACATATCATTCACTTGATTGAACACTTTCCCGAGTAGGTGTGAAGAACGCAACAAGGATTATCAGACTTTTGAAAATCGAAATATTTGAGCTGAGCGGTAAAGCGATATAAAAGCTAAGCTAAGGAGCGCTAAAAAAAATGCATGATGCTACACTAGATTCCAATCCAATCCAATCGTTCCAACCCTAACCAGTTCGATCAATCCGTCCAATCCAGCTGTGAAGCGCGAAGGTATCCGATACTCAATACCCAAGTGCGTCGATGACTACACTTGGACCCAGAATCAAACTCAAGCTCATCCTCAAGCTCAAGTCGAAGGTTTCGCAATACCGGATACTCGATTCTTTATCCCAAATCAAGGGTTAAGGATCCAAACCGCGACCACGAACAGGCACATCACCAGCAACTAAACAGATATCGATCAAAAACCCAAGCAATGAGGATAACCACTGCGGTTGCTCCCCCCCTCCGCCCTTCCTCCCTTCTTCTAATCCTGTCTGCCACTTCAACATCAAAGAGGAATACTCCCCACACTCCCCCCCTTCCCGTCAAGTCCAAACGCAAGGATAGCCTTCGCCGCACTCCCCATACCACTTTGACTTTGGCTCCTCATTTTCTCCGCCTCGCTTTCAGCCTCCTTTGCAACACCATCTGGAAACCCCGAGACATCAGGTGTCGCAGGCGCAGAAGCCGTGTTGGCATTAGCTACCATACGTTCTGTTATCCGGTCGATTTGCTGTTGCTGTTGATCCGTTTGGCTAAGTGCTTGGGTAAGGGACTTCATTTGCGCGGATTCGTTATCCTGTCCACGCTTTGCGCTCAGCACTTCTTTCGGCTCAGTAGGCGGTAGTGGCAGGGACTTCGGAGCTGGCTCCTTGCTCTTCTCCCTCTCCTTCTCCTTCTCCTTCTCTTTTCCCTTTTTCGAATCCGCAGTCCCATTCGAGCCTTTCCACCAGCTTTTCGTTCCGATACCCGTAAACCCACTTCTCATATCGCTTTCTTCGAATCTCCCATGTCCGGCTGGCGCGTTAAGTAAGTATTCGGCTTCTGCTTCTTCATCCTCGAGCTCCTGGTCATTCAGCTGCTGTGCGAAGATTTTTGATCTGGCGTTCCCGCTTCGAGCTTCCTGCCCATCGACACCTTTGACCCATTTCACGCTGGCGATCATGAAGCTCAAGCCATCGTGAACGCCTTGGTAGCCATCTCGTTTGAAGCCCCATTCCCGACTCTTGATGCCGAAGCGAGTAAGGCTAGCATAGCTTTCCAGTGCTGGGAGGACAAGGATCGTGACGTGACAGTCGCGGTTCTCAGGGACTTCCATAGGACCAGTAGGTGGAGGGGCGAGGATCGCTTCGTCGATGTTGATGGGTTTCTGGACGATGCCGTTCTTAGTAGGGACGTCTATCTCCAGGTCGAGCAACGATATATCGACATCGTCTGACCAAGCGCCGCGGAACCAGCCTTGGTGTATACATGCTGCGATTATGTCGGAATCATCGGTGTAGATATCTGTGCCCCAGACGGCTCTCCTCCGGGTTACCTCTTCCCGGCTGATCTGGCCAAGGTGAACACGAGGAATCCTAATGGTATAGATACTATTCTCGCTTCCTTCAAAATTTGGAAGAGCTTCAGGGGTGCTGGCAAATCCTCTGCCAGGAGTCAAGTCACGTTTCACCGAGGTCCTTCCTGGTTTTATCGTTGATTTGTAATACCCATGACCGAGATTATTTCTGGGGAGATGGGCAACAGAGTCAAGTACAGCCTTGTTGCGAACGGTGGTCTTGGGAATAGGTATCACAGTGTTGGTCTGTGGCGACGGCTTGGCTGGTGTCACGTGGTGATGGTGATGTCGTGGGACATGATGGTGGTGCACGTTGGAATTTGCTTTCTCAAGGCCTGGAGGCGATGGAATCGTCGAGCCTTTGGCGCTCTTAAATGGCGTGAGGTTAGATTGGGATGGGGAGGATGCATTATCAGCTGGATCTGTGCGATGGTGATGGTGACTCAATCAAAGCTCTGTTAGCTGAAATACAAGAAAAGGGAGGATATAACTTACTGGTGATGGTGATGATGATGTGTCTTAGCTCGTTTCCCTCGCCCACTAGGTGTTCGTCTTCCGGTGCTGCTCTCGTCGTCACCTTTACTATCCTCCTCTTTCAGTTTCCGTCGTCGACCACCTCGAGATGCGGAACGAGCAATCTTGTGACCTCCTGTCTCCACTGGCGAGTCTTGCAGGCTATCGAGATCTTCACGACGTAGTTGCCCAGAATTCGAGAACGGCATACCACCTTGAGGACCGGCAGAGACTGGACTTGGGACACCCATCGCTGCACCAACTCCACTCCCGATACCTGAGAACATCTTTCCGAACTCATTCTTAATGCTCGGCTCGGAGCCAGGCCCATTTAGCTGACCTTGAACACCCTGAACTGCCTGTGGAAGGGGCGATGCACGGCCTCTACGGTTCAATTCCTGCACATTTAGGAAGTTTCTCTGCTGCTGCAATTGCTGAGGGTCTTCCACGGGCCGTCTTTGGGGAGACTCATGCGGTTGATATTGGGTTGGAGGAGGTCCACCATATTGTAAGCGATGTTGCTGCTCCTGTTGCTGCTGCTGTTGTTGCTGCTGGGCGATTCGAAGTCTTTCCTGAAGCGAGGCTGTAGCCTCGTAATGCGTCGTAGGTGGAGTTTGGTGAGGTGCTGATGTCGGTTGTGGAGCGGGTCCATACCTGGGCTCATTTGATGCATATGCGGGAGGCGGACCCGAGTATTGAGGGCCAGTGCTTCCTGGGTACTCATATCTTCTCTCGGCTGGCGGAGGTTGATCATACTCAGGCCGCGGGGGTTCATGATGTCCACGATTCCAAACATGCTGTTCTCTTGGTGGCTCTTGAGGCCGACTGTATGCTGCCTGCTGCGCATTCCTTCGTGCCATCTCATGTGCATACTCTTGTTCGGCTCTGTCCCGCTGCTCCCTCTCTCGTTGAATTAGAATCTCTCGCTCTCTTTCGCGTTCTCTTTCCCGTTCTCTATCCCTTTCCAACCTCTCCCGCTCCCGCTGCATCGCCGCCTCTCTTTCTTGTCGCTCTCTCTCCGCATAGCCATATGCTCCATGCCTTTCCTCAAATCCAGGGCGGCCATATCCTGCCTCTTGTCTTTGCGGTTCTGGCGCCCGCGATACGTTTTCTACCCTCCTCCCGAACAAGCCCTCTTGATGTATCGGTCGAGGATTTTCGGGCACTCTCTGCGGTCCATGACTGAAAGCGCTTGGTTGACTGTTTGGCCGTGGCGGAGGTACGTTGGGATTCTGAATACGAGTCGGTTCTCTTCTCTCATCCACCCGCTGACCATATCCTTGTTGCGGCGTGCCAAATTTTCTTCCCTCGGGCGTATACTGGTGGTTCATGTTCGGAGGCGAACCAGCTGAGGCCGAGTTGGCTCTGTTGTCTCTCGGATCGTATGGTCGCTGATGCTCAGGGGTTTGAGGTCTTCGAAATGGCGCATAATCTGGACCATTCGTACCCATTCGAGGTGATGCATGCGCAGGTCCATACATTGGATTTGGAGGCGCAGATGTAGCAACTGGAGATGTATATTGTGACGGCGGTGGCTCTCGTGAAGGTCCTCCAAGCATCGAAGAAATGGACATGCTACTTCCCCCAGTGCTCTGTGGTCGATTCAGGGGAGGTAAAGTCGGCAGATCTCGAGCTGAAGGGAACGACGATGGTGGTCCAACGGAGACAGGAGGTGCCCTTGGTGGGGGTGGACCATATCCATGATGTGCAGGAGCTTGAGGAGCCTGTTGCTGCGGTGAAGAGGGAGGTGGCATACTCCGATTTACGGGTGTTCCATGTCCTATCGATGAAGTACTCTGATGTCTTGTATGTCCTGGTCCTGGTATCGGTGGTCCATCTTGCCCATAATTCCGTGGCGGGTTATAATATGGAGGATCAGAAGGTCGTCGCTGATGTTCTGGGTAAGAGGGCGCAGCAGGTGGAGGATGTGATGATGATGATGATGGAGGGAAGGGCGCTTGATTCGAGGAGGGGGGAAATGGGGTTCGTCCGTATGGCGATGCGGTATTCCGCGAGAAAGGGTGTTGCGGTTGTCTTGGATCCATGATGTCTTTGGTTTTCCAGCGGTGTGCGTGGGTGTTGAGGTGTGTTTCGGGAGTGACAGCTTCTCCAACGGCGCCCGACCAGCAATCAAAAACTAGCCTCTATCCTACAATACCACTCCTCCTCATGTCGATGTTTATATATCTTCAGCTAGATGTTCGTGCGATCGGATGGAACGAGACTTGGATGACGGGAGCGGCGAAGCAAAGGGCTGATGTCTCGCGAGAGCCACGATGCCCTGTCGATCAGAATCGGAATCAAGAGAAACAGCAAACAGGGTCTGTGTTTAGCCGGGGATCGAGGTGCAGATGCAAAGGAGGATGGAGGTATGCAAGACGTTGATGGTGAAGGACAGTCAGGTATGCGATAGTAGTCGAGGGTGGGATAATGATAGTCGCGAAGTGAAGCTGAAGATGTAAAGCTGCGTGAGTTGTGTGGAGTGGAGGTGTGCAGGTTGAGTGTTGTGCTTTGCTTGGTGTGGTTTGCTCTGGTTTGCTTGCTTCTCCCATGCCTGTCTTGTCCGTCCTGCAGCGTCAAAGTTCTGCTGTACCCATGCCTGGCCATGCCCATGCCCATGACCATGCCCATCTCATGCCCTTGCCCTGCCGGCCCGGGGAGTGGCTGCAACTCTTTTTCCTTTGCGCGAGAGCATCCTTGTTCATCCCTGCACATTTCTGACTTATCCCTGCACAAACCCTCATAATCCCTGCGTCACAGCCAGATGCTGCAGCAGCTAAATCTAAAAAGAGCCACTATGTGATGCACCAACAAGGATCAGTAGCCACTAGATCTTTTCGAGATCCGCTCACCAGCTCAGATGCCTGCTCTTCACAAGCCACTCAACGGATGGAGCTTGAGGGCAGTCTGGGGTCACGTCCAGGGACAAGGCTGTGGGGTTGGTGCAGCCCGAGAACGTCACTTGCCGAGAAGAGAGCAGCAGCAGCAGCTGCAGCTGCAGGGAGAAACAATAATGCGGTGTGATAAGCCGGCTGCATGCGCACGACCACATCTGCATTTAGTGCTTGCGACAGTGAGGTACCGACGACGAGGCCAGTTGTTCTGAATAGCTTCAATTTCATCTCTAGTCTGCAGGGTCGGGAGTGGAGGAAACAGAACACATCTGCGGGCCTACGAATCCTTTCCGAAGACACAACTCGGCCTATCATGCTCGTGTGATAGAGTTCTGACCACACTTCTCTTATCGCAACCGCTTTCCAAGTCCAAGACTTCATGGCCTACGGAACAACAATGTCGAGGTCGCCTTCTTCCTCGGGTCTGCTACCTATGCCTGGATCTCCTGGCTCATCATGGGCAATGTATAAGGCTAGGCTGGGAGCATTGTTTCAAGGCGCGGATACCTCTGTGGTGGTTGCATTCTGGCTATTTGGTACTGCCCCATTGTTCTCTTGATATGGCAGAACTAACCATCCTAGGCCTTATAAACAATGTCTCCTACGTTATCATCCTCTCCGCTGCGCTCGACCTCGTTGGTCCTTCTGTTCCAAAAGGAGTCGTTCTCCTGGCAGATGTCCTCCCGTCTTTCCTCACCAAACTCATCGCTCCATATTTCATCCACGCAGTGCCTTATTCCCTCCGAATGATCGTAATGTGCGGTCTCTCCGCTGCCGGAATGTTCCTTATCGCCCTCACACCATCCGTCCTCACAGGCGGATCCATAGGCATAAAGCTGTTCGGAGTTGGAATGGCATCTCTATCCAGCGGAGTAGGAGAACTGAGCATGTTGGGCTTGACACATTACTACGGTCCATTTTCGCTCGCAGCATGGGGATCTGGCACGGGAGGAGCTGGATTGATAGGAGCAGGACTCTATGTACTCCTCACCAACACGATCGGCCTCAGTGTACGGAACAGCTTATTAGCATGTGCATTCCTCCCATTCATAATGCCTTTAGCATTCTTCCTCATCCTTCCCCAAGCGCCTCTCCGCCGCGCCCACTCAACCAACAAAGACTACACCGCCATCCCTCGAATCTCAATCGACGACTCTGACATAACCTCCCTTCCCACATCTTCCGCCGCTGACGCCCTTCTCGCACCCGGCCCTTCCACCGTTGCCGAAGCCTACACATCGCATTCCCGACCTGTCAGCCCACCCTCCGGAGCATCTCACAACTCTCCAAACAAGAAACCCACGTTCAAACAGAACCTCGCCCGAACACGCGCCCTCTTCTTCCCATACATGCTCCCCCTCCTACTCGTCTACATCGCCGAATACAGCATCAACCAAGGCGTCTCCCCGACTCTCCTCTTCCCTCTGAAGTCCACTCCATTCACAGCCTATCGCTCCTTCTACCCCCTCTACGCCTTCCTCTACCAACTCGGCGTGTTTATCTCTCGCTCCAGCACTCCCTTCTACCGCCTGCACAATCTCTATACCCCCTCTTTCCTGCAGATCGCGAACTTAGCCCTCCTCATCCTACACTCCGTCTACTTCTTCATTCCCTCGGTCTGGATCATTTTCCTAGTGGTGTTCTGGGAGGGTTTGTTGGGTGGAGCCGTGTATGTGAACACGTTCGCGGAGATCATGGAGAGCGTGCCGGTGGCCGATAGGGAATTCAGTTTGGGTGCTACAAGCGTGAGTGATAGTGCAGGGATCTGCATTGCCAGTCTGATAGGCATGGTCATCGAAGGGCGATTATGCGAAGCGAACGTAAAGAGGGGGAGACCGTGGTGCAGGGATTTGGATTTATGAACGTAATCTGGTTCGTGATATTGCATAAGTTCGTTGAAAATTAGGAGGCAGTATATTTACGAGCAAGAGAGTACAGATATCGGCAATTATGAGCAACGAGGAATGATCATGAGATATCCACAGCATGCCCTTTTCAGCATATTTTGCAAGGAGTTTACGTCAGTCGGTCGCCATTATGTTTAGTCGATCGAGCAAGCAATCAATCAATCAATCAACAGTCCCAGTTTCCAGCACCATCGCCATGAGCTCAAATTAGAAACGGTCTAAAATCACGTGTGTAGGTACAATCGTTCTTCCGTCCCGCAGTACTAGCGGAGCGGCTGCTGCACATACAAAATTTTTGTTGCACGTCGCAGGATCTCGAAGGTGAATTTATGAGAGCGCTTGTTGCGATATTTACTCGAGCGGGGTAGGTAAGTAAGCGAGCGAGCGAGTGATGACGGGAAGGGTACTCGCTCGCTACCTGCAATCAATGTAAATAATATCTGCTACCGCGAGTCGCTTCAAAACATGGGAAGGGAAGCCTTTGGAGAATTGACTGTCTTACAACTCCCTGTTTTCTGATCGGTCGTTGATTGGTTTGGTTTGATTTGGAAGATTGAGAGTGGAGATACGTACCAAGACCTTGAGTCTCTTGAGTAGAGGACTGACTCATGGACTTAAGACTTTGGATATTTGGTTTCATAAGAAGGCTGGGCACTGCATAGATTGAGAATGAGTTGATATATTCATTGTAATCAAAGTATTATGCCTTTTTCTACCCGCTCATTATAGTCCGATAACCCAGCTGAGCTAGCTAATTGAAAGCTGACTATACGTATCGTAGCGAAAAGATAACAACACTACCAACCTACCTCTCGTATTCCATCTCAATCTCACAACCTCTTTTTCAAATCCCGCCTCCTAATAACCTCAACTCTGGGCACAACCCACCTCTCACAACTCCCCTTCTCCTTCCCATTCGCCTCTTCCATTCCCTTCCAAAGCCTGTCCCACTTGTCCTTCTCCTCCCGTATCTTCGCCATACAAGCATCCCTCAGCATAGCCCTCGCCAACTCTTGCACCTCGGGCGTAACCGCCCCCATCACCTTCTCCTTCCCACCCCTCTGCCAAAACCACTCCCTCCTACTCCTCTCGTCATCGATCACTTTCCCACCATTATACCGCTCCGCATCATAATATCCAAACCCCAGCCACGGCCACCGACGTAGCGCCTCCTTCTCCCTCTCCCTCTGCCTCTCACTTTTACCCTCAACCCCATCCTCATCCTCATCTTCCTCCCCTTCACACCCATGCCCCGCATCAACAACCAAATACAAAACCTCCACCCCCCCAAACGAAACAACGCCCCTCATCACCCCCTTGAAATTAAACCCCTTCAAGTCACCCTCATACACAACCGAATACGGGTTACACGCATGCCCGACCGCGAGCCGGCGGATGCGTTTCGAGCGCAGGACTTTGCGGTAGCCCGTCATGCCCTGCTGGATCTCGACGAAGCGGGAGAGCGCGGGCACGGTGCTGAAGAAGAGGATGTCGTGGGAGGGGTTGATAAGGAGGGGCGGTTGTTGGTGGGCGGTGAGGAAGGGACCGAGGGCAAGGGTGTGCGTTTGATGGAGGAGGGGGGTGAGGTGGGTTTTGGAGGTGAGGAGGAGGTGGGGGCTGTAAACGGAGATGGAGTTGGAGTTGGTGGTAGTAGTTGTTATTGTCAGTGAGTTTGAGTTTGAAGCTGAATTAGAAGGTGAGTTTGAAGGTTCTGAGGTGTTGGGGGTTGATATTGATGATTGGGACCTGAATGTGGATATGGATGGGGATGGGATGGATGCGAAGCACTTCAAGTGTACGGGTATTGGCGCTTTATCATATTCTGCCTGGGACATGCGCAGTCGCCCAGATTTAACTTCGGCTTTGATTCTGGCGTGGTTGGAGAGTTCGGCGGGGGTGAATGCGAGGTCGAGGGGTATGATGCGAGGTGGCAGGAGGAGGGATAAGATGTGGAGTTGGATCTCTGTGGGGAGGCGGGGAAAGGGGTGGAATGTTTGTAGTGGGGAAGAAGTTGCTTCAGAGGAGGTTGGTGGTTCGGTAAGTTTTGAAGCTGAGACTAGGTCCTGGGATGAGGTTGCGGAGGTCGGAAGGTCTTCTGGGTCGGTATACTGGGATGACATGATGACAATGTTGATGACGGGGTCTGGATATGCGTCCGAGTGAAAAGTGGTTCTAACAGAGCAAGGTCGTGAAGAGCCTGATGCCGGCTTTAACAAGAGGTCGAGCGTTTTTATATTTGTTGGTGGCTTATAAATCACGTGTTTGTTGGCTTTTTGTAGGCGTATCAGGTCGAGGTATCAAGCCCTGCTTGCTTTGTTTTTGTCTTGGCTGGCTGCCTGACGGCACATAGGGTATATTATTATTCATTTTTTTTCCTGATATGCCGGATTGACATTCGGATATCGAAATTGTAGAAAAACAAGAAGCATTGCGAGTAGAAATCTCTAATCTACTAAATCTAAATTATATGGACTTGCCGCGTTGGACTGCAAGCACTCAGTTTTGCTCTGTACTTTGAGTTTCAGTAACCAACAACGTGATTTGATAGCCACAAGTAATGGCTTTGATTAATTGAACACCCACAAGTTTCATGTACTTGCAAGATAGTATTAGATCGACGTATAAGTACTGTCTGGCTCTCCAAAATACTTATGTATTCGGCAGCCTAGTCGTCGAAACATCCATTATGCACACGGAATGAAGCTCAAGATTTCTGGTTGGAATAGCCGGCAGTCTTAAATCGATTTTGGGACCATGAGTATAAACTTGTTACTGATTTCCATTGTCTCATTCCGAATTGCGGACTTCGGATATTGAATAGTACTGAATCCCCCAGGAGATATTATATTCAATGAATTGAGCAAGTAGATGTCAGATTGGGTGTAATATCATGGCAAATCTCTAGACTAGTTTGCCCGGGATCCGGTTGCTCGAAACAAATAGCAAATGCAGTTAAATTCAGTATGTATATATTTGTGGTGCAAGCATATCTGCCGTATCGATACTTGCCCAGGAATGGCATCCTGGCAATGATAAAATCAATCATATATATATGAAGGTCTGGTTGTTTCCAAGGCTGTACATTCTACCATATGTTGTCTCGCTTGGTATATGCGATCCTTCTCTGCTTTTCACCTCTCACCATGTCCGTCATCAACCACCCAGAGCAATGTATCCAAGTTTCCGAATAACACGACCGCGGAAATGATGTCCCGGAAGAAATACCCAGCTAAGGCATCTTTATATACAAGCGAGTAGGAGTTGGAATTATAGCCGATTGCTATCCGCTGGAACTTCTTTTCACGGAGTGTTCGACGACAGTTTTCTATTCCTTGGCTTATTTTCAGGAATACTTGTAGGGTACAGAGATTTTCGAAAGAGACGAGGTCGGTGAGAACATTGATGGGAAGGGGTGTTTTGGGGTGTTTGGGCGTGCTGAAGAATGAAGCGGGGAAGAAAGTGTGTTGTCTGGTTATGTGAGGGCTGAAGTGTGCTTTGTCGACTAGTATGAGACTTGGGTCTAGTAATTTTGAGCAGGGGAGGGAGAGTAGGAAAAGCGCTTGGGATAGGAGAGCGTCCGTTGTTCGAGTTGAAGGCTCCGGAGGTGAGGTGGGTAAGGTGGATGTTCATGAGACGAGGTACTAGCAGTGGGGAGATGATGCGATATTGTAGTTCGGTAGGGAGGCGCGGGAAGGGATGGAACGTTGGTGGTTGTGCTAGAGTCGATTCTGTGAGATGTTCGAGTATGCTCTGGAGTTCGAATCGCACGCCTGGATGGCTTGCTACGTCGATCGAGTTGGAAGGGAGGCTGAGGGTATTATTCATAGCCATTTCGAGATTCGATTCTTGGTCATCTTCTACGTGGTCATTGCTATTGGACCGTGGGGGCTCAAGGGGGATTTCCATACTGGTGCTTTATGATCGTGCGTCGTGTACTTCTAAAATACCTTGGAATCTTGGAAGCTTAGTGGCGTCCTCGTGTATACATCGGGGCCTCACAATTGACGAATTCGGACTTTGGGAGTTTAATCAAATGATTCAGGGGAGAGAATCTTGAAGAACAAATGTTATGGTGTCGTCTGGGTCGAATGCTTGAGTTTTCCTTCATTATTGTGGCCTAATGATTTAGTTTTTGATCTGGGGACTATCCGTATTTGAACGTCATACGGTAGACGCGAAGAGCTTTCCAGAATGTTATGTGTACAAAGTGAGTCATTTTATACTAGTCGACCAAAGTGAATGAAGAGCGCACTTTTAGGTCTAGGAGCAGTACTTGAATTTAAATATGGTGAAGTGTCCAGCGCCATCATCCTCGGTCGCGCATTGCTGTTCCGAATTCGCTTATTGTAGCTACAGACGATTAAAGTCGAGGCAACATATCTAGCTTCAAGAACCCTGAATACCTTGAGGCTTCATTTGCTTAGTAGAAGCATTCCCCACAATGGCTACATGTGAAGATCTGTTTTCGCTCAAGGTAGCGTAAGTCGTGATGTTGCTAGCACCGAATGATGTAGCATTTCCTGGTACGCTTATTTAGTAGGCCAAGAAAGTACGGACCTCGGTATAGCGTTACCGAAGTTTGTGAACGAAGGTAGAAGAACTCAGACCGTATATATTTAAAGGAATGTATAAAGGTTATGCGAAGTCTTTCAAGGCAATATTATCTTCTTTCAAAACCACAAACAAAAATTGCGTTACCCTCTTGTCCGATCCAGTTCACGAAGAAGACTGACACTCCTGTTAGTCAAAATGTGTATCAGGCCCCGTGTCGCTGCAGATCATCTGGCAGATTATGCGCAGGTAACAAGTAACAAGTGCCCCGAGATATCTAGAGTCCGATAGGTCCAAGGCATCCAGATTGTTCGAGATGTTTAAGGCGTCCTTGAGGGGAGGGGACGACTTCAGGAACATGCACTGGGACTGGACAGACCCGATGTCAGAAGAAGTAGCCGCAGAATTCAGCTCCTTATGTAACGACTGGATGGACACCTGAGACCCCTTGATTTCCCACCGGAAGGTTCTACACCAACAGCAGAACCCGTACCACCCAGTCCCACATTTCATGGGTTTGTGGTTCTGCCAAACGAGTTGAAACTCCAGATCTTGGAAGCGGCTACGCAGCCACGAATAGTAACCATCAGATCAGAAAACGGTTCGAAAAGGACCTTGTCTTCGGATTCTGGTGGGCCAGCCTACTCATATACGGGTTTACTTGGCGCAAACCACTTCACACGGAACTTCGTGTTCATGTTAAACAGCAACCCAATGGTGATAAATATCAAGACCGAAACACTTCACTTTGACACAGTGGAGACCTTAATGGGATTTCTCAACGCGGGAGGTCCGGAAGCAAGACAAGAAGTCAAGAAGCAGTGCATCAAGAGGATTGCAGTCGGCTATCAGTTGCGTGGCCAGGAACCGTGGAACAGCGACAGGTTCCGGTCCATTACTAGGGCCGTCAATTGTTTCGGTATGTTGGAGAAGTTGTTCCTGGTCGAGAGTGGATGGACGTCGAAGAGTGTATATGCGAACTTACCATCGCTTCAGAAGGAGAGAAAGATTTTCAAAATCAAGTGTACAAGTGCGATTGACGAGGAACTCAGGAAGTGGAAGGGGCTGTGGAAGGCATTAGAGAAGGCTACCGGGAACCCTTGCAAGAGATGGATTGTTCCAGAGTTTGAAGTTACTATGCAGGATGATTTGGAATCTAAATTCTAGACCGAGGAAGGTCTCGGAATGATGTGCGGGATTAGGAGCAATCATATGGTGAATCTTCATCACTCAATTGAAATGGATGGCAAACTAGTGTCACTCAGAACTCTAGAGTGCTGAGTACCACCCAAAGTCGGTCTTTTTTCCCTTAGATAAATCATGGCTGTGTTTCAACGTCTATTCAGACAGCCTATTCTTGGCGTATCATCTGCTGGGAGCATTCCATCTAGCATCTGCTACAACCAAGTATGCCTGATGTTCATCTTTGCTCCTACAGTTTGGTCATGTGAAGCTTCTTTCATCATTGGCGATACAATAGTTGCATCTTACACAGACCCCGTTGCTCGAATCATATACTACCCTAGGCAGTTGCAGCTTCGACTTGTCGTCAGCTCGCTTCACAACTCGGTGGTTTTTTTTATTTGGTATTCAGACTCCGCTTAGAAATCCATGATTACTGCTCGAATAAGTTGGTCTGTCTTACCTCAGCTGATGGTGGAGTTACCTGGAGTAGGAATGAAATAACCGTCTCGGGATCCAACCACGATGGTCCGGATGGAATGGTCTGACTTACGGAGATTGTGAAAGGGAATGATACTAGCAGCCTTTGCAACTAATACTAATGCTGTGTGTGATTCTAGGCGCCATGCTGATGCCCCTCAAGTTGTGAATGCTGAAGGGGCATAGGTCGTCAGCTTCATGACTGATGAAGGTGTTTTAGAACCCGCACGAAATTGGCCAGCTGTTGTAGCTTCGAAGATACTAGTCAACACATATGGAGGAGCGACCTGAAAGAACAAGTTGTAAGTATTTGCACCAAAATCTCAGTGGCCGGGCTTACTGGCTTTGAACGGCGAAGATGCATTCTTGTATTCACCAGTGAAGGCAGTGTGAAATCCCAGAAGGTGGTCTTATGCTAGAAAAGATCTTCTGAATTGTTATTAACCTTCTCGAATAGAAGAGTTGTGAGATGCGGAAGAAGTGAAGAGATGATTGGAACTCAAACAAGAGGTCTTCACAACAATGTGCCTGAGGCTGGTCCAGTGGTTAAGAGAAAGGAATGAGACACTTTCGGTAGATCACTAGCTTCAACGCAGTTGCTATCCGGTATCATTGCCAATTCAGATTTTGGTGAGTGCCTATCAAGTGAGAAATTTCCCATGATAACTGGCATTAACGTTGCGGAAGCAAATTCCGCACCACAAAATGTTTATTAGTCTATAACGATGTTTTGATAGGTCGTTAACTCAAATCGTTCGTGTACTTTTCCTGGAAATCATATGTCGCGTATTGATTTCACGAATTGTGTGGAGGCTTGCATCGCCGCAGCTTCTGACGGTCCAATCTGAAAGACAGGGCTTTCGATATGCAGCTAAGAATGCTGCGCCACGAAGCCACAGGGCTGGGATATATTTTCCGCGGTCGATACTGAGCTTCATCATCTCTGTTCTTGTTCACAGCTCTTTCTATATGGCTTTCCATCAATAAGTATCTCTTCTTCGCGTTCAGGGGTGCGATGGACCCTCTCAGCGTCTCGATGGCCATTGTTGGCCTTCTCTCGGCGTCGTGGAAAATATCAGAGGTTCTCAGCCCCCTCATTTCTAAAGGAAAGAATGCCCCTGATGAACTTCGGGAGATCAAAACGACCGTTGACACAATACGATCCGTGCTTTCGCAACTCCAGTTGATGTTGCTGGGTCGAATGAAAGTCACAAGGGAGCGAACTTCCCTTATCCTCGTGGATCAGATAGTCGTTACTTTATCGGCTTGTGTGTCAACTTTCTCAGACCTTGATGTATTCGTCGAAACCCTTGGATCAGACGAGAAATTAGGCCTGATGAATCGCATGCGATGGGCAACAAAAGCACCAACAATACAAGAGCACTTGAAGAAGCTGGAAGCCCACAAGGCATCAATGACCCTCATGGTGACAATCTTGACTTGCGATTCGACCTACAAAGCCGAAGATGCTGTGGATGAACTCACAGCGACGATCAAAGCCCTTCTAGATAGCAACAAGCTCATCGCCGAACGTCTTGCCTCTATCGAGATGAGGATGGGGATCGATCCACCCGTCGTTCAACCGCCTGATCCACAGACCGAGCCGGAAAATTTTGTTCGAAATGCTGCAGGGTTTGCGTTTGAGGAAGAACTCGAGAACTCTTGGGTATACAAACGGTCTATCGCAAGAGATCCCGGCGGAGCTTTCTCTGTGATAAGCTCAGCTGGGAGAACAGCTTCTTGGTCTATGCTTTCTGGCTTGAGCCTATCTGATAACATTTCGATCATTGCGGTACAGGCCCTACCTTTATATGCTTTTGATATAAGCAACAGCCAGTTCTATCAATTCGGGGAGTTTGACGAGAGTCAAGAGAAACTGCTATCTCCGGAGCAATTGACTCATGTCACACCTTCGAGTGGTAATTCTGGAAGAAAATCGTTCAGAAAACGACTAGTCAGGATAGCGGCGACATTTTCGACGAAGGACCCGAAGACACCAGTACCAGAGGCCAGGGATACGGCAATTCTTCGCGTGTTTGGTGTTGCATTACAACAAAGCATAAGTTACGCCAACGTGGCAATAAGTTTGTTTGACGATCAAGGGCAGTCCTACATTTACGGCTATGTACCCATCGTCGTTGCAAAATGTGGTGTCTACTTGAAAGAAAAAGGCAAGAGCCCAGTGAGCCGCCAAGTAATTAAAGGATGCTAATACCGTTTTAGGGAGAGAAGTGGAGAATATTTTCTATCAAAGTGGTTCGGCAAAGAACGTATTCGAGCTTCAGGGTATATTTGACATGCCTGATCGCTATGGAAAAGGGCTCGACTGGTCGCAGTATCTCGTACATGATGCTGCTAGTTTGGTATTGAGATACCTGAAGACCTTGCCAGAACCAGTCATACCCTTCGATTGTTACAGCCTTTTCATCGCATGCCTCAGCAGAGATGCCGCCACGAAAGATACCATGACCAGCATCGCTGAATTTCAGGACTGCGTAATCAATCTATCGCCCTTGAACCGACAACTCCTCTTATACCTGCTCGATTTGCTTGCGGTTTTTGCATCCAAGTCGCAAATAAACCACATGACATCTTCGCGCCTGGTTGCAGTGTTTCAATCGAGCTTGCTATCGAAAGAGCCACAATCCATAACAGCGGAGGATCATGAACTGGCAGCTTCAGTGATGGTTTTCATGGTGGAGAATCAGGATCATTTCCTAATTGGTTTGACCGGCACAACGACTGGGGATGGGGCAAACGATGTGACCGATTCAAATGAACAAGCCATGTCTGATAGGATCCCCGAAGGTGTCAGCGAACCGAACTCGCTACCCCGACGTAATAGTGCATAGGCTTGGATTGATTGAGATATCTTCACGAAGTTAATCATATTGGATACTTTTCGCACAGGCCACCTTGCTGTGCTTCAGACAAGGGACTTTCTCGGAATAACAATAGACAGATGATCACGCCTGTCCAGTTTGAGCCATTGTAATTTTGGATATTTTCATTACTAGCCGCACTTTGACTACATGAAGTGTAGAGCCATATTCTGAAAATTCTGGCAACCTGAATCCATCTCAATCGACACCTTTTGTATCATTATTTCTTTGTCTGTGTGGCTTTCATATTTGAAAGTGCCTTTGTGGCAATAACATCGAAGAAAGAGGTCCTCACGGAATAATGTTACCTTAGAATGGCCATTCTCAAAATGTCATTGTTTTGAAAGTGACTGCCTTTGTTCCCAAGATATAGCCAAAGCTACCAGGGTAGATACTGGGACAAACCACTTTTGGGGGAAAAGGATCAGTATAAAAGAAGGCATCAAAACAGAGTGTAGTCGCTAAAGATAAGGTAGGTATATCTAAATAATATTGTGTATTACATAGAAATACTACACACGTCCTTGTCTACTCTTTCGTATCGTCCACAGAAACAAGCAGTTCTGATTCATAGACAGCCTCAAAGCTGTCAACACACGTCCATAAACTCGCAGTTCATCCAGATCTAGCTCTAAATGCAATCATGGAGGATCAAGTGAATAATACCGCAGCAATCCCCGCTGATGACGTTGTCATGGTTACGCAAACTCACGAGCAAAGTGTCAACAAGCCTCCAACGTCTTTCCCAATATATTCCAGGCTGGCGCCAGAGCTAAGACTCTCTATCATCAGAGCATCAATATTGCCACGAATCATCGAAATCCGAGAGGAATGAAGTTTCTTTCCTCCAAGATTCAGCAGCCTAATTTGCCTCCCAGCAGAGTTCCAAGGACTTTCCGGAGCCGACCGACTCAGCCGCGATACTCTGCTTGAAACGCACACATACAAGTTCCACAGCTTCATGGAGAACGGATGGCCAGTTCTGATCAATAAGGAAACCGATGTCATCTGTTTCGACCGCCCTGAAGCTCTGCACAAATTTGCTAGCAGTCCAAATGCAGCGAAGGTGCTGCGAGTAGAGCTGTTCGGCTCGATCGCAGTACGAGATGATGCGTATGGAAATTCACTTTATAGCATAGCGAACAACTACATGCGGGACATGCCGCTCTTCGGTGCTCTTATGAGAGCAGTCAGAGGCTTTGGAACGTTGAGAAAGCTATATATCCTGCAAGGTGAGTACCCGGAGGGGAGAGAAGATGAAGCCCTCATGAAGATGAATGACTTAAGGCCTTACGCTCAAAATTGTTTCGTCACTGAGAAGCTACTCTGGGATCAAATGTGGTATGAAACAGAACGACTGAATAACTTAACCATCGGACAAAGCTATCGATGGAGAGTTCCAGAGTTTGTGGTCATGAAGGAGGATGATTTCGAAAGTCAATCCGAGGAGGGAGAGCTTGATATCTGAGGCCAGTGCAATTACCTTGGGTCCCAATCGAAATCTTCATCTTCTACCTACTTCATAGGGTAGGCATTTTTCGCACGCTCATCGCAGAGACTCACTTGAGATAAATAGATTATCTGCTTCGTCTAGCTGGGCTACTTCAGTAAACAAACAGGATAATCAACGAATCGATCTTCACTTCATCACCTCTAAAACCTGTCATTATCCCCTGATTTGAATTGACATCCCTTGAAAGTCCTTTAATTCTACGATGAAATTTGCTCGTGACCATTATCAACACTTAAACTTCCGTTCGTGTAACTTGATCTGCATCCAATTCGCCAAAAATGCAGCAGAAGCGAGCGGGGGTCCCATCCATCACCCCCACTTTTCCTCTGCCATGATTAATCGAGTCACTCAACCTCAATATAGAACCAGACAACATTCATTTGTCACTACTAGACAATTACACCATGAATACAAATCTGCTGATAAAAAGGGCCGAACCCAAGCACATCCCATCCATCGCCTCCATCCAAACCCACTATGCTCTCAACACGGTCCTCACATTCGCTACAGCCGGTCTAACAGACGCCGAGTTCGAAGCCCGATATCAGAACATGGTATCCGAAAACCACCTGCCCTTCTTAGTAGCCGTCATTCCCCGTAAGCGACGACCCGAAAAGTTTGAGGTCCAAAGACAAGGCACACAAACACCGGTGGAGAGTCATGACGAGGGGGAAGAGGTAGTAGTAGGTTATACCTACCTCTCTCCATTTCGACCTTCTCTTCCCGCATATACTCATACAGGCGAACTCTCCTTGTTTGTTCATCCTGAGCATCTTTATAAAGGAATTGGATCCGCGCTACTTGAAAAGTTGCTAGAGGCGTGCGGGCAAAGCAGGATCAGAGAGGTTTTGGCTGTTATGGCTGTTGATGTGGAGACAATTGGTGCGGGGCTGGGCTTGAGGGATTGGTATGTTGGATGGGGGTTTGAAGAGGTGGGGAAGATGGAGAGGGTGGGGTGGAAGATGGGCAGGTGGTGAGTTATCAAATCTAGAGCATTTTTTATTTCCTATCATTTGATTTTCAATGCAAGCTCCCCAGGAGGAGAAGGTCTACGAGAAGGAAAAGCTGATGGGGAACAGGATCGATGTTATTATCCTGCAGAAGCATGTTGAGGGCTGCGACAGTTCAGGAAATTGTGAGTTTCGATTTATTATTCTTCGCTACGATAAATTGGACCTCTGCTGACCGGATCTCCAGAACCTGTATCGGGGAATGTAATGTGGATGCTTAAGTCCAGTCATTCCAGTTCTTGGTGTTGTAATAGAGAGGTGTCTGTGGTCCTTCCGAAGCGACAATGTAGCCGAGCTGACAGCTCGTGAATGAGACTTTTGGTTGTTTGGCATAGAAGGCGTCGTACTGTTCTCAAGTCAGTATGGCTGTTATGTGTGTAAGATGGAAAGGTTGTGCCCTAGTTCAGAATCTCCTAGTTCAAAAGAACTCGAAAAAGTATCTTGCTTAACCGGCCTTGGGCTTCTGTCCGTAGACTACATAGCTGCCCTTTCGTCAGCTATATGCTGGATTGTTGTCACAATGGGGAACGGGCTTACATTGGTGCATATGCATGGATCTTTGTGTCTTTCATCTCCCCCCGCACCTTTGCGAGGAGAACATCGAGTTCCGCTTTACTCCAGCCCAGTCCCCTAGTGAAGATGGCTAGACTAATGGCTTCCAAGCTACTCAACATGTTCTCCAGAGCCCACATTCCTACCATTCTTGTCAGCCCTAACTACGACCAATCCAACAAAGAGTTGGTCTCTCTTCTTACCAAGCTCTTTCATCCTCTTATCCTTCGGCCACCTATTCGTTGGCCACTTATAGATCACCTCAGTCACGTTCTCAAACCCAGCTGCGATCATCCGCTCCTTATATGTATGCGCCGTGTGGATCTCTCGACCAAGGGCAGTCACACCAGGAATTCCAGTCTTTATCCAATAATTGATCGCCGAGTCCTCTTTGAGTGTGCCGTCTTCAGATTGGTAGGGGAGGCAGATGTCGACGACTTCGATCCATCCTCCTGGGTTGAGGTTTCTGTAACATGGCAGCTTCAGTAAACAACAGCAATCTGAGGAGCTGAGGGTAGAAATGAGATGGTGTGAGTTACTTACTCGTAAGACTGAGAGAAAAACTTAGGCCAGTTCATCAGAGAGCCTGTCATCATGCGACTGTAGATAAAGTCGAACTTGCTCCCAAAGGTCCACTGTTCTTCTATGTCGTCGACTTGGAAGCTCAAATTTGGTGGCACGCTACAAGGACTTAGTATCCTACATCTCCAGCTTAGAACTTGGAGCATCACTCACAATGATGGTTGAATTGGGCTGAGATCCACACCGATGACCTGCAGTGGTCAGCATACACTGGAGTGTCTCTCAAAATCGTGATCTACTCACTTCTGACTCAGGGTGCTCGTCCGCTGTATACTGATCAGTAGAAATAGGGAAAAGACGACTATCCAGAACTCGTACCGAAATCAATCGCCCAAATCCCGGTCCCAGTTCCAACATCAAGAACGCGATGCAGCTGCTGTTCCTTGGGAATCGGTGCCGTGTGAAGCTTCCCATCAAAAGTCATGTACAGTAAGTGATGCTGGAGATCTGTTCCTTGTTAGCACGCGCGCGTATTACGAGGTCCTGAATCGTACCTAATCGGTCGCTCTCTTGCTCATCGTTTGGAAACAAATACTCTGGATCAATGTCAGACAAATTTCCTTTTTGGATGTATCGTCCCTACGTCCGTCTTTGTAGGCATGGTATCGTCTCCCGTTCTCCTTCCTGTAGTTCAAAATGCTGGAACCGATGGATGTCGTGGAGCTGCCCAGGGCGCTCTGAACAGAGGCGGATCTGTCAGCTTTGTGTGCAGTGTTTAAGAGAAATCCATACCCCGAGAGAAGAATCTGCATCGTCGTAGGTATCGGCCTAGAAAGTATCAACCTATTCCTTATTGCTTGCAGACTTGTGTAGGAGGCTCACCTCGGGTTCGATTCCCGTCGCTGGAGGGGCAGAACCTGCTTCTGGAAGGGTAGACATCGTAAAGTAGCAGAGGTTTTGATGGTTAAAGCCCCATGTAATCTTTGCAGAATCAACGAGATTGAAACTCTGCAGAAGCTTCGTGCTCTGAAGGCGGGGCAACGAGAATTGAGAGGGGTCACGGAGACCTTGGTAATATCTACAAAAGCCACACATCATTTCCCCCACGGCCCATTCTTCATTCAAATCCTCCTATCGGGGGATAACCAGTTCACGGAAGTGTTCATCACACTGCATCATGCACGGGATGATGCCACTTTCAACGTCTCTGCCGTATCGCAGCCCGGGGAACTACACCCATGGACGTCTTCAACGCGGGATTATCCGCACAATAGTTAAATGTGTAGCCAAGTCCGCGATAAAAGCCAGTGACACCCTTTACCACACTGTCGGGACCAACCCCTCTTCCCAATTGGGTGCGCACCGCGTCATCTGGGCAGGAGCATCGAATCATTTTGTGCTTGGCTGATCTTGGTGCGGAAGGAATTTTTCTTTGATGTTTTTTGAGTTCGCAAGGATTGTAGTGTGAAAATTTTGAGAGACAAAAAGTTGTGGAATAGCAATAGCTTATAGAAAGTCAAGAAGTTTCGTGGAGAAGTTTACCTTTGAATAAAGTGCGAGCTCCACCTCGGCACTTATTGTATCCCGGCCTTCCGTGAAATGTAATGAGAATTAGACTTCTTTCGAAACTCGCTTCGGGATCATACTGATCACCAAGAGCAAAACAAATCTTGACCCAGGAGACACTGAGTGTCGATTACTCTGACGACGCAGCCGAGACACGCACAACAGCGACTAGCAATAGACATGCTCACTTTCCAGATGGCTTGGAGAAAGATGCAGAAACCCAGTGAGGCGACTAAATAGTAATCAGAGCAAGAATAATAACTGGAAGGACTGTGATCCTGAGAGATCATTAGGATAATTAGAACTCAAGAACATGCTTTTTCAACGATTGCAACATTTGAGAAGAGGTTCGGTTTGTCCATTTCGACGTAGCTTTGGCTTTGCGAGCTTTCAACACTCCGACAGCCAAGTTCGAATCTCGTCCAATGTCTAGCGAGGTATCACACCATTGATTGAGCCAGCTCTGTCGAGTCGACTTAGTGCGGGGTATTCACTTGTCAACAATGAAGTAAACATTGATGCAGTCGAAGAGTAGCTCTGCCTATAGCTTTGACATGTGTTCGGCTTCGGCTTCGACTTCTTCTTCCACCAGAGACCAAAGCTTTGTTGATAATCAAAACATCTCGACCAACGCCGGCAGCACTTCGATGTCCTGAATCTCGTAGGGCAAATTGAGGTACAATGGCGCTCATCAACGGAAAGCGCCGTGCCGCTGTGAAAGAGTGTAAGCTCGCTCTCAAGACTTCATCTTCCCTCGTCAAAAACATGCTGCAGTGCGTCTCAACCCTCTAGTATTCTAGGAGGAATAAATGCTGACAGGATAATAGGTCAAGAGGAAAGAAAGGAGATCAATCCAAGCTACCTCGAATACTTCTCCCACAAGCCGAGAAGGCCAAATCAGGAGGGGACTTTGTCTCATTCACCAAACTTCCCAAGGAGATCCAAATCCAGATCTGGAAGATTGTAATCGCCAATTCCCGCTTCATCATCCAAGTCATCGAACGGGCCGGGCAGCACTGGCTAACGGGAAAATGCACGTTTCGGAAACAATCCTGGCGGAAATATTTCCAATTCATCAAGAACCAGCCCGCTGTCCGTCAAGTTTGCCTATTATCCCGAGAGCTCGCGACCAGTGCTTGGGGCCCTAGCGTCGTCTGGGGACCTCAAATCCAAGGCGCTGCAGAATATAATCTCAGCGGTAGAGAGATACTGGAAATCTATTTGACGGACTGCGGTCCAAACAGAGCGCAAAGCCCTAGCTTTGGTGGGTATGATGGCTGGACTCCGGATTACGCTCTCTTGGTGGAAGCTTTCGGGTATGTTGATATGTTCGGGATCAAGACTATTGCGATGGACCTTGATAAGTGGTCGAGTGTTGAGACGGAATATGAGTGGTGCGATCGGATAAGCACTTTCTTGAAGTTTCCGGAGATTCTCACGCTCGAGAGGATTGTGCTGTTCTACTCAGAATCAAACATGTGTTCTGAGAAGCTCGCTTTGACCAGATCTATGACTGGAGCTTTCGTCACCTTCTCTGACAGTCCGTTGTCCGTCATTCGCGATGATGCGATCAAAAAGCTGATTCGGACGGACAATAGATTTGAGGGGTGCGCCGTGGAGAATTGGAAGATGCCGACATTTGAGTTTGTGCTGAAGAGTGAGTGGAGGAAATGGTCGGGGATTTGGGCGGATACGCATGATACGTGTCTGCACAGTATACCGTACATGCGCACTTTGAGATACCGGATCCCTAGCTATCGATGTGAGTTGGACCATGCGAAGTGGCGGATGAAGGGATTGCTGCATTGGCGAAGGTGATTAGAGGATGAGAAGCTTTCGATGTGATTTTGGGGAGGGACATTGGAGTGTCCCAGCCAGTCTGGCACACACACTTTTCAATATACTAATATATTCTGCATAGATAAGTCAACAGCGATGAATTGACACAAGCAATGATTTCATACCAGTAGTCCATTACACTAAGGTACAATCATCCACTGCCATTTCCCAATAGCAAGTCCATATATACAAGTCTGCCACAGATTCCCTCTCCCCTCAGAAATCTGTAACTCTTCCATTATAACTCCAATCCCCTCTATCCCCCGTACTCCCCCATCTCAACGGCTCATTCTTCGGCCCTCCTACCTCCCCGGTCTTCGGATTCCTATCGCCCTCGAACTCAGGCTTCGCACCCCTCCTGATATCAGGATGTAATTCCTCTCCCTTACCCGTCGACGCTATCCTCGCATTCACAGCTTCAACCTCTACATCCGAAGCCGAACTAGTAGTCTTGACCTCGGAGCTTGATGCCGGTGATTGGTTTATTTGCGGGCGGGCTCGAGGTGCAGACGGGGTTTCGATGGTGGGGTTTATGGTTCGTGGTGTGCTGAAGGCGCCGGTAGATGATTTTTGCAGACGCTCGAATTCTTCTTGTTCTTTTGGGGGAAGTCGTGGTGGTGCTGGGCCGGTGGAGAAGGCTGGTCTAATGGGGGTGGTTGTGAAGAAACGGCGGGAGGGGAGGAGAAACTTTCTTGGTAGTAGGCGTGACATTGTTTCGGATCAATTGAATACTTATTGTCGAAGTTATCGTGAGACTCTGGATGTTCCAATGCTGGATCTGCATTTGTGTTTGAGGCAGCTGGTGACTTGTGGCGAGCTCCGGATAAATTCCAAGTCAACAGTTCCCACATTACATAATCTTGCCCAAGGCGGTGACCTCTTTCGGCCGCGGGGCGTAAATGCCCTGGTACATCGGACGGCTATTGATCTTGACTCATTCAAATATTTCTGTATCCGCCCTCTGGCTTGAACTCTTGCCCATTGACTCTTCATACACAATTTTCAACACTCGCAATCATGGAAGGTCTTAAGAATAAGTTCGCAGAATGTAAGGCGGAGGGAAGAGTATGTTTAATCATCTTACAATTGCTACCCCTCCATACCGCCACTTGGATGCTAATTGTTGTTTGAATGTAGCCCGCGCTGGTGACATATGTTACAGCTGGGTATCCCACACCGGCGGAGACTGTGGATGTCATGTTAGGAATGGAGGCTGGTGGATCAGGTAAGAATATCAATTGAACATCAACATTGCAGTGCTAACTTTTTCTGTAGATGTAATTGAACTCGGTATCCCGTTCACGGATCCAATTGCAGATGGTGTCACAATCCAAAAAGCCAACACAGTACGAGCACAACCACCATTGGATTACCATATGCTTACAACTGCAACAGCAAGCCCTCAAGAATGGAGTCTCGGTTACTTCGGTCCTACAAATGGTCCGCGATGCACGAAAGAAAGGCTTGACAGTCCCAGTTCTGTTTATGGGATACTACAACCCGATGCTGAGCTATGGAGAGGAGAAGTTATTGAAGGACTGTAGAGAGGCAGGTGTCAATGGCTTTATTGTCGTTGATCTGCCGCCCGAGGAAGCCGTTACATTCAGGAACTTCTGCACGAGAGGAGGGTGAGTCAGATCTGTTTTACCCATACAAGATTCAGGCGAAAATAGATACTGACATTTGCCTTCGCAGACTCTCATACGTCCCTCTTATCGCTCCAGCTACCTCCGAATCACGAATGAAGCTTCTTTGCAAGCTTGCCGACTCCTTCATATACGTTGTTTCGCGGATGGGTGTCACTGGCGCAACTGGGTCACTAAGTACAGGTCTTCCTGACCTTCTGAAAAGAGTCAAGGATTACTCTGGAAATGTCCCAGCTGCAGTTGGATTCGGTGTCAGCACAAGAGAGCACTTCTTGAGTGTGGCCGAGATCGCAGATGGGGTAGTCATTGGCAGTCAGATCATCATCACTTTGGCAGAGTCGAAGGCTGGAGAGGGAGCAAAGAATGTCGAAGAATACTGTGCTAAGGTCTGTGGGAGGAGAAAGGCTGTCAACGGTAACGGAAGTCTGACGAGAGAAGTTGGCATCGTTGAGGCAGTCAATGGCGCGAAAGAGCCAAGTGGAGATAATGTCCATGTTGACGCTATTATCAAGGAGCCCAGCGGACCAAACCTGGTGGACCAGATCGAAGCTCTCAACACGGATGAACCAGTTGATCCTGCATCGATTCCCCAAAGATTTGGAAAATTTGGTGGTCAATATGTTCCCGAGTCGCTGATGGACTGTTTATCCGAGCTGGAAGTAGGATTCAACAAGATCAAGGACGACCCAACGTTCTGGGAGGAGTACAGATCATACTACCCTTGGATGGGACGTCCAGGCCATTTGCATATGGCCGAGAGACTTACTGAGCATGCTGGTGGTGCCAATATCTGGTTAAAGAGAGAAGATCTTAACCATACCGGAAGTCACAAGATCAATAATGCTCTTGGTCAAATTCTCTTGGCAAGACGGTTGGGCAAGACTGAAATTATCTGTGAGACGGGTGCTGGACAGCACGGTGTAGCAACCGCAACTGTCTGCGCCAAGTTCAACATGAAGTGTACGGTCTATATGGGAGCTGTGAGTCAAATTCTCTGTTCTACTTGATCATTGCTGATAATCATCCAGGAAGACGTAAGACGTCAAGCTTTGAACGTCTTCCGCATCAAGCTTCTTGGCGCACAAGTCGTCGCAGTTGAAGCTGGATCTCGCACACTCCGTGATGCAGTCAACGAAGCCATGCGCGCTTGGGTCGTCAAGCTCGACACTACTCACTACATTCTCGGCTCGGCCATTGGTCCCCATCCCTTCCCAACCATTGTCCGCACTTTCCAATCAGTCATCGGCAACGAGACCAAAGCCCAGATGCAAGAAAAGCGCGGCAAGCTCCCAGACGCAGTCATTGCCTGTGTAGGCGGTGGCTCCAATGCCGTCGGAATGTTCTACCCCTTCTCCAATGACCCATCCGTCAAGCTCCTCGGTGTCGAAGCCGGTGGAGATGGTATTGACACTGACCGCCACAGCGCCACTCTCAGTGGAGGAACAATCGGTGTTCTACATGGTGTCCGTACCTACGTCTTGCAAGACAAGAACGGCCAGATCTCGGATACGCACTCTGTGTCCGCTGGTCTCGACTACCCTGGTGTCGGACCCGAGCTCGCATCTTGGAAAGATAACGAGCGCGCGAAGTTCATCGCGGCCACTGACGCTGAAGCTTTCATCGGGTTCCGCCTTATCTCTCAACTCGAGGGTATCATCCCTGCTTTGGAGACAGCGCATGCAATCTTCGCTGCCATTGAGCTGGCGAAGACGATGGAGAAAGGACAGGATATCGTTATTTGTCTAAGTGGTCGTGGTGATAAGGATGTGCAGAGTGTGGCGGATGAGTTGCCAACTCTTGGGCCGAAGATCGGCTGGGATTTAAGATTTTAGTTTACTCCCGGACTGTGGGTTGAATGGGACTGTTGAAATTGTTGGCATTGATGGGATCGATATGTGTATATGACTTGCGTAGAGGGAATCATAAAAGCTTCTGCTTGGGACGCCTGGTGTTTTGTTATTTATCTTGCAAGGTGTCTGTCAGGTGATTGTTAGGAATTTCTTCTCGTGCAAATTCCCGCAGAGACGTTCAACAAGCAATGGAATGCCGGCCCCCAAGCCAATTCTCTCAAATCGCCCAAGATCCTGGAGATTGCCATTTCTCCTCGGCCTCCTCAGCCTTTTCAACAGTAGAAAACAGCGTCGATCCACTGATGAGCACTCTTTTTCAATCACAGATCCATTGGAGGTGTCTTCGAAACTCCAGTCGGAAACAACAAGAAGATAGCATTCCAATAGCTCAGAGCATTCAATATCAATGCGGCATAACACCTCGGGATCGGAAGACGAAGAATAGGCATTTTGCACACTTTGTGTGGCGAGTCTTGCTTTGATCTTTTCTTTACGAGCTGTAGACTGACGTACAACTGTCCCTTTACCACAGACTTGGACTTTGTGAACTACTCCCCACAGTTGTATATATCCCTTGATCGCCCCTTTGCGAAGTGCAGTGTTGTGAGAGGTCCACACATCAACAAGCCTAAGATCAGTGTCTGAGATCACCCTTTTCACTGGAATCATCCGGCGCCGAACTCCCGCTGTCTTATTGTTGAACCACTCGAAGCTGATTTGTGTTGATACCCCAGCAAGATGGATCCAGCTCCATGACGGCGAAATCGCTGACGATGCTCTAGACTTCGGAAGGTCAGATGGCTTCCGTTGCCTAGAGCTGTGCCACAGAAGACCTCCATGCAAATTTTCCACCCATAACCCAGCGACGAATGTGGCGCCAAAGCATTCTTGGAACCGCTGAGCGAGACCCATGATAGCAGGCAATCGATCAGTCTCGACCGTCAGAGCCATACGCGAATACGGTTGCATCAGAATGTACCATGAGATAAAAGGACCTTGAGGAGACTTCTCAAGTCCAGATCGTCGTACCTCATGTAAGAAGTATTTTAGCGGGCTATTGGTCGGTAACAGATACGTAGCTCTGAGTTCCGAGGTGGTCCCAGTGAGACATTCCCAATGAATCTGCGTGTGTCCGAAATGTGCAAGAACAGGGCTGAGTATCTTTTCTTGCAATATCCAACCTCTTAAGCTCATGCTCGAGCTCTCCAGATCTCCCTTCAGCGTGGACTGCTCTCCGCGTAGCCCAATCTGAGTCCCATCTCGCGTCTGAATATGCAGCTTCCAAGCATCAAAGGTATTCCAGCGATGAAAGAGCCCAGATGTACTATCTTTCGCTGACAGTGCGGATATCGTGATGAAACTGTGCTCAAAGATACTTGCCATGCGGCCACATTCTCTTTCCCAGTCGTCGTCGTCGTCTTGAATTATGCAGAGACAATCGATCCATAAGTAGCGGAGACCTAAGTGGCGCACGAGCTTTATTGCATCTCGGAAGGTCTGGGTTAGCCGTTGTATTGCAATGTTACAAAGATGCTCATGGTAGTTTTGCCGAGTCGTCCTGTACTGCTGGGCCAGCGAGCTCCATCTGTAACTGAGACAAGCGTATCGTGCACGACGACCATTTGATGACATTAGCCGTAGGTAAGAGCCGTTCTCCTCTGCGGGAGAGGCCGGCCCGAGATCAAGAACTCTCGTGGGCAGTCTTTGAGCAGTGTTACGGAGTGCACACCGGGGATGTCCTTGGAGACATTGCGAAGACCAGGTTGCCATAAGATCCATAGCTTCTGTTGAACCACAATAGTTGATCTTAGGTGTACCGAGTCGACCCAAGAGTTCTGGGCCCAGCTCCACATCTAAATGAATAGGATCCTCCTGAGCCTCAGGGGCATCACATTGCAAACCGCAGCGATACAGCTCAAAAGTCACAGTTCTCCCAACTTTCTTCTCCGAGCTCGCAGAATCTTCTTCTGGAGCCTCGCATATCTCAAGCACCGGATGAGGAGCTTCTGAGGAGTATGTGTACATATATGGCATGGATCTAGTGGAGTCAAGGAATCCAAAGTCTGGTTGATCGAATTCTGACATCGAACGATATGCTTCACTGCAAAGCGCGCAGGACTGTGACAGATGCTTTCTAGCCATCTTCAGATTGTCGCCAAGTGGAAAGGCATAGGTGACCGGTTTGGATTTAGAGACTGTCCAACGCGAAGGGTTCAGATCACCGCTAACAATATCTGTAATTGCTTGGGCGCAGGTATCGCAAAGCTGGACCTTGGTCATCCTGGTTCTCGAGGTGCTGTTGCAGCCTAGAAAATGATAATAACCAACCGGTTAACCACTCTTGGATGGCGCTGGGGGTCTCCGAAGTGTAATCAGTCGAAATGATCTTTAATAGATTTGTATCCGACCTAAGCGGATTACGCACTCCACGCATGTCAGCTGAAGAGCACCAGCGAACGTTCTAAATACCGATGTTTACGCCACACACGTGATTCTTGGAAAGCAGATAAGGTAAAACGTGGCTGAAGGAGATCGTGAGGTAGCAAGGCTCAACATTTGTTTCGGATAACATCATTCTGGTTTGGCGTACTTGAGTTCTAAGTACAGGATGAGAGCTGTGATGACCTATATAACTTTACTAGAGATACCACGAAGAATTCGACAAGGTTCGGTAAAGAACCCTTGTAGTCATCGAACTCGTTGCTCGCGGTTGTCTTGAAGTATGCTTGGGGGATTAACAGTGCCAAGTTAGCCCAGTCAGGCTACATATCTTCAAACTGGATATCTCCAATCCTAAATTTACTGCAAAATTTGTACAGTACAACACACATGCAGCCATCGACTTAAAAACGCGTCCTGAATTTCTCTTCTGTCATCACAGTCACACTGAGTTTACTTTACCACTCTGAGTGAGACAACGACCGTGCCGGACCATATTCAACCCGCGGCGACGGCGCTGCTGCCGCTGCGAGTCCGTTTGACATGGAATGCTTCAAGAACTCTGGGAATGCAGTTGAGAACTCCTCAATGTTCGTCTTGGTTTCCTGCACATCTTTGGACACCAAGGGAGTGTAGTCAGACCAGTTGACAATGTCTTCAGATACAGCCTCGGAACGCAGTTCAGCATCTGGGCTCATGAATATCAATTCCTTTAGACCCCGGAAGCATTCGAGCGCATATAATAAGGCCCAAACCTTGTCCGACTGCCGCAAGAACGAATTTCCTTTTCGGATCGTTGGGGTTATTGATCTTGTCGATGAAAGCATTCTCCAGACAACCTCCGGTTGCGATCAGGTAGATGCAGGTTAGCTCCGCCTTTGGGACTGGAACTGGACCGGGCGACAGTTCCCAGTGCCAGGAGAATTGAGCTATGTCTCCTACTGAGTGAAATTATATCTTATATTGTGAGGGTTGGAAGTAAATAGTTCCCACAACATTTTGTTCGTAGTCTGGTTGAGTGTATTTCGGCCATATATAACTCACTGTGTGCCCACCTGCTCCGTACAAATTCAGTGCAATCCTTCTTGAGTCTCTGCACACGTATAAGACGGCGGGTTGGTGTCTCTTGATAATCAAGTCGTTGGTGCTCCTACCATTGTCGACATCGTGGCGTTTGATTTCGATACAGTTTGGGATGATCGCAAACTCCCACACCGCCAGTTGAAGCTCGAGTGGAAGCTTGAGAAAGAGGCCAAATCGTTGGTCATCGGTTGAGGCTTCGGTCTGGGAAGGACTGTTTGCGTTGTGCGGGATAGTAGACTGCATAGTGCGCAAGTGATGCTTAGTGCCGTGGCTGGTCGTTTGTCCTTCGTCGGCACTGGATACTTGAAATGGGGGTTTTGGGATCTCAGGAGAATACCAAGGGAAGGAAAAGCAGGGTCTCTTTATAGTATTCCACAGTTGAGTACTATAGCCATGAATCATTGATATATTGTGTGTGGGAACCGGTGGTGTTTCCCATGATTCACCGGTGATGACTACCACTTTGAGCTTCTGACAACATATTTTCGCGAATCATGTAGCCCTCCCCGAAAACTTTCCGAAGTCTTCGGTAGTAATTCTGACATCGATCTCCTCGTCTGCATCCGAAGTCCCAGTAAACTGCCTCCTCGCTATAACATATAGGTCTCTAGACCTATGAAAACTGTCCATCGCGATCAGCATCTTTGGCTTCTTCTTCAAATATGCCACCGTCTGGCGGTAAATCTCCTCGCTAAATGCCGGCTACAGCATAATGATCTCGTTGAGGCCCCCAAAACGAGTCCAGGCCATCGGGATCATGGTTTCGGGCTTGAAGTAGCGGGCCCAATTCGCATTCGGACGTCTCATCGAAGGAGGGGTCCCAACTGCCACAGTGCGAACTTTAGTGATATCTTCTAGGATGGGCTCCTTACTTCCTGTGAAAAATTCGCCCATCGCTTGCAATGTATGGAATTGCAGGATGTCTTTGTCGCCAGAAAACAGGATAGGACGGCCGAGGTTGGCCTTGAAGCAGTGCTGATAGCGTGCCAAGACGAAGGATCTTGATTCTCGGCACGTCTGCAACATGGCGTTGAGCGTGGTTTCGATGGTGTTCATTGCGATGCAGTAGGGTATGCTGATGACATGATGGCCATTTCTTATAGATATGATGCGCGTACCAGGTAAAGCGTATTCCCAGATACTGTCCTTCAGCTCGGCTGGTAAGTCCGAGAAGCATGAGGTGTCTGGCGGATTATTTGCGCATTGCTTTATGAGAGAGAGCTTACCAAGCTCGCCAGTCAGTAGCTAAAGAGACATGAACAGAGCTGAGTGTCGTTCTTCACGACATGAGACTTTGATTATACAGACTTTGTGGTAGTAAAACGAAAGTTCGAGCTGAAAGGCAGAATGAAGTGGTATTTTGAAGCATGGGCCTCTAAAATAGGCGGTAGCCACCATCAGGTGAGGAGTGGGCTAAGCCACCAACGGAATAGTGCATTCGTCCTGATATTGTTCATCTATTGAGATAGAAGGGAACTATTTGATCAGTTGTTCTGCATGATTTCGGTTATCACAAGAAAAGAAATAATTATCTAGGATAATTTCCAAAAAGTCCCTTCCCGAAAGTCAAGAGCGAGCCCGTCCCGCAGGATTGAAAGATCGCTTGTTCTATCCAGTGAGCATATAAGTTAGGGAGAAGTAAAGCTTCATGTGAATAATAGTAAGGAAATTTACTTACGGCTGCCAGGGGGTATGTTCAACCCGAGGTACCTTTCCGCAGATGAAGCTTGGAACCCTCTCAGACGCAGTGAGCACTCGGGGGGAAAGACTCACCGGTATGCGGTGTATTAATCGTTGCAGACTCGACGGAAATACGCACGTTGATGGCATGGAAATTTATACGGATCATATGATACAATACCATTGCAAGACGTTTGTGAATCTTGTTCTGTTGGAAGTTATTAATAAATCCGGCTCGGCCGAGTGACCGGGCCGGACATACCATATGCAAGACGACATTTCGCCATATTCTTTAATAAAGCTAAAGAGCCTCGAGAGCCACGTTGATGATTGAATACTGTCCCAATTATCCCAACAAATTCTTTCTCTCCCTCTCTTTTTCGCCCATTGAAAACATGGTCCTGAAAGTTCTGATAGTTGGTGGCGGCATTGCTGGTCCATCTCTCGCTCACTGGCTGTCGCGTCTTAACACCGAAGTGACACTCATCGAGCGATTCCCTAGAATGCGAGCATATGGCCAGCAAGTTGACCTTCGAGGCCAAGGGGTGCCAATGATGAAGAAGATGGGCATCGAAGCCGCAGTTCGTGCCGTCACTGTCCATGAGCCAGGAATGCAGCTCATTGACCAGAGTGGGAAAGAAATGGCGTACTTCCCTAGCATTGCGACAGATTCTACCCAGCAAAGTTTCAGCTCGGAGTTTGAAATCATGCGAGGTGATCTGGTCAAGACACTTGTAAGTCGATGGTTGCTCTTATTCCTCCCCATATTCTTCCTACAGCTAAACTTCGCTCAGTATGATCTCACCAAAAGCAAGACCAATGTCCACCATGTCTTCAACACCTCAGTAAAACGCCTCGAACAAGACGATGACAAGAATCCAGATGGCAAAGTGCACGTTCAGTTTACAGACGGCCGAAAAGATGACTTTGACATGGTGGTTGGAGCAGACGGAAGCGGTTCACAAATTCGCAAAATCATGCTTGGTCCAGATGCACCCGATCCAAGATACTCACTCAAGTCTCACATGGGATTCTTCACCATTCCTTCCCTCCCAGGAGATTCCGATCGATGGACATTATGCCATCTACCAGGCCGAAAGGTCATTGGGACGAGACAAGACCAGCCTGACCTTCTTCGCATTTACATGATCGTCCACGGAAAGCAGCCTGCTCTTGAGGCAGCGCAAAATTCTGAAAGCCTGGAGGAGTTGAAGAAGGCATGGTCGCAGTTGTTCGAAAATGGCGGGTGGAAGACTGATCGTTTCATGCATGGTCTTAAGCATTCACCGTTGGCTGATGATCTCTATTCAACTCGGCTGGAAGAGGTTCGGCTCCCGAAATGCAGTTGGTCCAAAGGGCGGGTTGTGTTGATCGGTGATGCAGCACATTCTCAGGCGGTGAACGGTCAAGGTGTTACTCTTGGATTTGTGGGGTCTTATATTCTCGCTGGTGAGATCGCAGCACTGGCGAGACAAGAGGGGACCTCTCTGTCTGCTGCTGTTGGTCAAGGGGTGAAAAACTACGAGAAGAAGTTCCGTCCTATGGTATCTCAGACACAGGGAAGTAGCTTCGGCTTAGGAGTTCTCCTCCCCCAATCGAAGTTCGGCATTGGAATTCTCCATACGATCGCGGGATGGGCGGCGTATTTGGGCTACGGTCAATCCGGTGGTACTGGTGCAGATAGCAAGGCGACATGGTCGTTGCCTCAATATCCAGAGCTGGAGGGGAAATAGAACTGAGTGTGACAATAATGGGATTGAATATCAACTGTGGGCGTTAACTACACGCATAATGTCAGGCAAGAGGTTGAACTAAGCTTTTGGGGCACTCCTTTGTCATAGCTCGCAAGAAGTTCAAGCATATCTTCTCGGCATAATCCCAGTTGTAACGGAATGACCCCAATCTCGGGCTGAAACCACAGTTGTCCCTGTTATTGGCACCTCATATCGGTGTCTGAAGCTAGGATTCTAGGGCAGAGCCGAAACGGACCATAGCAAAGGAGTGCTGATAAAGTTCGAGCTTAAATACTCAAATGTCCCAAAGCATCGTGATCCAGATGTACCGGAAGCTAGGTAGTATGTAATATGGAGAGTTCGCTACTGATATGCTGATTAGAGAACAAATTTGGCGCAATGTTCTCCTGATATTGAACTGGAGGGGCGGATGGTAAAAGTTGCAGGAATGACCATCGCAGAAGTTCTCCATCGATAGCTAGTAACTCTCAGACGCTGCATTTCTTTGCATAATTAGCTTTCTGTCAATAGGGTGCTTCCTGGGAGTCTGAACCTTTCTATTGGATGAAATCCTTAGTTTTCGACTTGCGAGTGTGGGACAAAGTATAACCTGAAGTCAAAGCTAGTGGGTCTGTGCGAACCACAAACTCTATCTGTACGCCGCTCTCCAGTCCCGTTCATCCAGAAAATCATTCAAATACTGCCACATTCCTTGATTTTGTGGATCAGTCAAATGTGCAGCGTCGCTTCCCCGGCACACAAAGTTGAGGCTCCTTCAACCACTCTCGATTGGCCGCCCCTCGATACATCACACTTGGCAGTACTCGACTACAACAAAATCATGGACTTTCGTTCATAGCATCATGATCGAAATGACGGGCCCGTGAAAGTGATTCTCCCCCTTAGAGACATGTCGACGAGCCAGGGAGCGCTACCCCCACCTCCTGGTGTTGTTGCTGATCTGCGCAATCCCCGCGACGTCCTCAACACGGTTACGTTTGTTGTGCAAGCGTTTTGTCTAGCTGTCGCTACCATATTTGTTGCTCTGCGGATGTATACAAGATTAATAATCCAGAATTCAACCTTCGGGGAGGACTGTAAGTATCATGTCCCACGGACTTGTTGCACTGTGGAGTAGGCTGACCTTACAAGGGGTATGTCTGGCTGCTTGGGTAATGTTTTTGGGATACATAGCGGACAACATACTTCGTAAGTCTCTTTGCATTTTACATTACCAGGAGTGGGCGACTGATCAATATTTGGATGGTTAGTTGGGGTTTTTGGTGGCGGATATAATGTCTGGGAAGTTTCTCGAATCGAATTGAAGGACTTCCTGAAAGTAAGACACAATGCGCATTTCTTGGGAATTTGAGATTGTTGGCATTGCTGAAAAAGAAATAGGTCAATTACGGAGGTCTTCTCTTTTACGGGCCGACGGCATGTCTGATCAAGCTCACACTTCTTCTCTTTACTGCTCGGTTGTTCAAGACCGCCCACAAATCCACGATCGCTGTCAATATCTTCATCTTCGTCGTTTTGGGCTTCTACGTACCGATGCAATTTGCTAAGATTTTCGTCTGCACTCCAATCCCCGCTTACTGGGATCGAGCACCATATCCTAATGCGACCTGTCTGGACATGAGAGTGATATATCTATCGGATACAATCATGAGCACCGTCACAGATCTGGCCGTGCTGATTGTGCCTATACCGTTGGTTTGGGGAGCTAGGATGCCACTGAGAATGAAATTGAGAGCCATTGGAATGCTCGCGGCAGGAGGTCTTGCGGTGGTGGCCAGTATCACGAGAGTAGTGTTTGTGAGGCAGATATGGGAGACGCATAATGGAACGTTGTATGGAGCTGCTTTCAACTTATTCGGGTTGGTGAAAATCAGATATGCTCCAAGTGAGCGAAGATGTGCTTTCAACTTGCTGATATTCTTACAGAGCGGCGGAGACTTCCATTGGTCTGATCTGCGCTTGCCTCCCCTCGATAAGCATTTTTCTGGCCCACCATGGCGGGCAAAGCGGATCGACAACGGCCAGTTCAACCGCGCATGTTGTTGAGCTAGGGATTGTTGAGAACGATCACGGGAACGAATCACAACCGAACAAATGATGTCTAAACATGGAGAAAATCAATGTAACTTACAATCCTTGCCTGGATTGGGCCGAGTCTGCGTGAGGACTATTTGAAGTTCCCAAACAGGCAGAGAAAGATCAATTTTGCGGCGTGAAAGACTATTCAGGTTCAGTATCGCCCTTCAGAACGTTTTTGCCGAAGGGTATCTATGAGGCTCTTCTACTGCAGCTTTTACCTGTGTCCCGTCCACCATTTGACGGAATGATGGAATGCTCTATGGCAGTATTCGGATTGCGCAATGCGGAAGCGAAAGGCTAGACCATGAAATGTTTGGACGACATGGTATGTCTGTGTGCCAGCCTGAGGGAGTTGTCTTCATTGTGCATCCCAAAGGCCAAGTGAACTCGACGCAAATTTTCAGCTGAGATATTCAGGAACATTTTTGAATTTGATCTATACAAGTGTGGAAAGTCAATAGAGACACGGGTGGGAGAGTAGAGCTATAACTTGTTAATCACTGAGCTCGACCCTTGGTGAAGATTAATCAGACGAGGATCGTATCAGTACTGGCCAGAATTCGGGACCGTCATGACATTTGTCTTGATACCAACACCAGCTAGGAACAGGAATACTCAGAACGAACCAAAACAGCAGCCTCTGCAGGTGGTCTAAAAGGAGGTGAAGTGATCCAAGAAATTCAAGCTTTCGATGTACACGACCTCCTGACTTTGGGCTTTTCACCTTTTCACTACATAAACTACCTCGATCCCTGAAATCTGACTTTGCTTGGGAGATTTGCTGCATTCCATTTACAATAATCTTACACTTCAAGACCTGTGTCTACACGTAACCTCACACCAAACACCAATGTCCCTCGGCAGATGTTCAGCATATTTACAGCGCTTGTCCACCTGTGATATCGAACATCGCGTATGTCCAATCACTACCGACGCCCAGGCCATTTCCATTTATCATAGTCCAAACCAGTTTTTGAGTCAAGGACACGGAAACGGAGAGAAGAGTCCTCGAAAACCCACGATCTCATTCTCGCGTGCTCTCGATAATCATTCATAAACGCACCTTTCAGTTTAGTATCTCTCGCGAAGGTCACCGTTGACATTGGACCTCGGACCGTTTCAAGTCTCGGAACATACTCAAGACTTGGAATTCTGATCGTTGGCTGCCAGTCCATGGAGTCGACTGAAACATTACGGGGGCGAAAAGTGACGTAGAGACGTTCGAGCGCGTGCTGAGCCCATTGTGTGTCTGTTCCAACGACGAGCTCAGGAGGATTCCATTGATCGAGCTTAGGTCGCACACCGCGAATAGGCCGAACGATGGACTTTCGAAGGTCCGTCCAGCGATGACGAGCAATGAAATTGGCTTCTTTGGGAGAGAACTCAGCTGGTACTCCACTGGTTGGAATCATTCTGTCAGGCTCCGCTTCATTGATCCACAGGACACGTAGACCCGTAAAGTATCTGCAGATCAACACAACGTCTTCGGCTCTCAGTAGGCATGGGAGGGAGACTGCCAAGCACTGGACCTTGGGAGGCTCAACAAGAGGCAGTCTCTTTTCTAGATGCGTGTAGGCTATCCATTCCACCATGCCAATGTCTAGCTCCAGGTAATCGCGGTCATATCTGAATCGAATCGGGGCAGGCAGGTAGGATTCGAAAACCGGTGTGAATTGTTTAAGACCAGCAACTCTCGCATCGTAGCAGGCTCTGAGCATCCCTGGTCTTGAGTATCGCAGACGAATTTGGAAGGGTACGTCTGGAAAGTCGACATTGTCCTCTGACAAGGATGCTGGATATGAGAGGCAAACGACCTGGCAACATGGCTCAGCTAGCTGCCAAATCATAAGTTGGATCTCCTTCGGCCTAGGGGGTTGACATGTCAGTAGATGCTGTCTCATGTGCGTACTCGGGAAGACTTGCAATCGAGGGAAATGAGGAAAGCTCTTCAGCTGTTTCGTGAACCACGGACATGATCGGGTGAAGAAGTCGATCCAAGGAGGGTCGAATTTGTAAGGACGGTGCATGATTACCGACGGTGGATATCTGGAGTTGCGGACGAGATGCAGAAGATAGGTGAATGGTGCTTCCAAACGAGACTCTGTAAACACAGTTAGCAACCGGTCGTATGACGCAATTGTTGTTTGTTTACATGCGCCGCGCTCTACCTCGTGGCAAGATCTTGAAAAAGCCGCCTGAGTGCCTGGGTGCGAAGCTGGCGTCCGAGGGATCGACGATTGAAGAGATAAATCAGTACGGTTCCTTTTTTAGAGCTCGTAGTCGAGAATTTCGAACAAGAGTCGAAGGTGCTGAGAGAAAAGATGCGGCTTGGTGCGAGATTGGTGAAGATATGATATCACTCGATAAGGCATCAACATCCAAGCAGGCGCTTATTAGCACAACTACCTCTAACTGCCCGCCGAAGTGAATTTAGATATTCAACATTCGACGTGATTATTGCAGTCTCACTTTGTCAACAAGGATCAGGAGAGCCCGGCAGCATGAATGTACCGTGCCGAGAAGGAAATGCAGCTGGCCACGTGACTTGTCCACCACAAATCGACTCGGAGAATCTACCAACAGTAACATCGATGGAGTTATGTAACGACCGTGAATACGAGACGTGTAAATCCATCTAAATTAAATTAGTTTCGAATTGATCATGCAAACCTAAGTTGCGAGAGCAATGTGTAGCAGGCGTGGAGTACCCGCAGCTGCCCTTGCCAGGAGAACTGCATTCATTCGACTGCACCTGCTACACAATATTCTGGTCTCAACTAACAAGATCACATCGGACAATGATACCACTGCAAACTATCTTCTCCATATATATCAACACCGTCTAGTCCGTCGATCACTTTCCGGGGACCACCCAGCTTCTGGTGCATCCCCACTTTCGCTTATCAGAAAAGAAAACAACATTGTCGTTGGAGGCATAATTCAAGTTGGCGATACAAGAACGCCCAGAATCACTGTTCGGCATTTGGATTCTTCTGGTATGTATATCCTGCTTCAAATGGTAGAGTGGAGAATTTCATTCCATTTTGTAGAGCTGTCGTAGTTGGTCCTAGAAAGCTCCCACGCCATGCATCTTTCCTAGCAACGTTGCTGATGCCTTCGCTGGAAACCACCAGCGTATGTATGAATTTGAACTCGGAACTCAAGTCGGAATACCATTCTTGATTGCGCTACCCTCATTCCTGAATGCAACATAGAAGTTTGGTCTTGCTAATTGTCGCAATCTGCTGCCTCTCTGCACACGGAAAGGTGATCAGCGCCTCGATGCCTGTGAGTTTGCGAGAGTCTTGACCGGAGGCTTTGTGATCTACCTAAAGTATCAGCAGGAATTTCAGGATAGGAATTGTGAGCATTCTTACCTCAACACACTCACCAAGCCAAGCTTCAACACCGAGCCCATTCGTGAACATCACCTCCGTCTTGGTCTTTCTCAGTCGCTGCAGCTCCTTACCCTCCTCAATAGCCATAATGTGGTTGTCCGTATCTGCCTTTCGGAAAGTCTCCTCCCGCTCATTTTCGCTCATATCCTCCAGCTCAGCAGCCAGTCTAGCTCTAGCCTCCTCGGCAGCAGCCAAGATAGCAGCCTGCTTGAGCTGCAGCTTCGCAGTTAGCTCGACTTTAGCTTCCACCAGCTTGCGCTGCCAGACCCCCTGCATCCATGCTCGGAGTTGATTGTCGTTACCGGCAGTCTTCCATGGTAGAACAAGGAGTCGCAGATTGTAGAAGCCGGCAACATCTTCTGAGGTATAGAGGTACATATCGTTTCCAGCCACGATGAGGGTTTGTAGATTGGCGTGCATGAGTATGAGCTCTTGGTGAGCGAGGAACTGGTCCTTGACATCGGGGGGATCGACGAAGGTGTTGAAGGTACAGGCGCCATCGGGACCATCGATCAGTAGCGTGTCAATGCAGAAGCTGAATGGAATTGGGTGGGGCAGACGGTGGCCGAAGGTCCAGTGGTACATCTTCTTGGCTTCATTGCGGGACTCGCGGCAGACAGAGAGGATGGCTGGAAGAGTGTAGACAGCACGGACACGATAGACCCATTCTTGTGCGCCATTGACTGTAGCCCAGGTGCTGGCATCCTTGATGGTCACTATTCGACCTTCGGTGGAATTGCGCCAGATCTTGCGGCGGATCTCGAGTGGGAGCTTGCGGAAGAGGGTGAACCTGTCGAGCAAGGTGAGGAACTCGAATGTGTAGTCCATGGTCTTTCTCTCAAGGTTGTTTGCAGCTCGTGTGAGGTTGATGGGTTTCAAAGTCGAGATTGTTTATGTTTGAGGGAGAGCACGTGGTGGCATCGGCCGAAGGAAAATCTCGGCTCCCGCCAAGCCCAACTCTCTAGCGACGTCAACCTCACAACAACAAAAAAGGCACAAATTGACAGCTCGACAAGCAATACGATCAAGCTTTTCTACGGACGATGGAAGATGAGACAGAGTGGCCTCGATAATGAGAGACAAAAAGTGGTGAATCTTCACGATAGTGTGGCAGGTCAAAGTATGATGGTAACATTCCTCCGGAGGTCGAGCGGTTGTCGAACCAAAGTGGGAGTCGCACTGGGCACCCACAGTAGCGCAACGATGCAGAGGTGAATTGGTCTCGGAACAGATTGAAGAAGAAATTTAAACAGGTGAAAAATGTATTGCAGGTTATACCAAAGCGGTCAGCAATTGATGTTTGTTGGAGGTGCCGCAAAGCCGTCGCAATAGCAGCAAGATGAGCGAAGAGAGAAGTTTTCCAGAGGAAAGCAAAGACCGGCAAGAAGGGAAGCGCAAGGGAAAAAAAAAAAAAGGAAGGATGGAGTAATCAAGGATTGCATCGCAGCAAAATGATGCTACAATGTCAATTCTCAAGTTAAGGTACCCAACTGACGGATGCCCGTGTTGTTCAATCCTCGCTTAATCTAAGCCCCACATTTTGCTCCAAAACAGTGGGAAAAAATCACGATTGATAATTCTCGATCAGATGCAAATCAGAGTAGCCGCAAGAAATTGCAAAACTTTCACATCTACATTGGAAGGATCAGTCCCATGTAGACGCTTAGTACAAAGGCCGAACCTCTGTTTATAATCAGCCCAACAACCTTGGGAGCTGTTAGTCGCACCTCAGGCGGGTTGAAAGAACTATGAAACCCTCTTGCCTTGGCTCGACTCTACTAAATCTCGAACTGAAATCGCTTTTTTTCCTAGATATAGATTATAATTAGGTTGCAGCTCGTACAGAACCGAGCTTCGACCTGACGAGGATTTCGGGTTTGCCGGTCAAGCTCCCGTCTACACAAGCTGGCAAGACCTCCGATGCTAAGAGTCAAGATTTTTTGAGGATATGAAGATGGGGTTATACGATTCATAAAGTCATGGCGTTTCGTCATATAATACATCCTGGGTCTGCTTGTCCGACCGTTATCTCGTATCACCAACCCTGCTCAGCACCTAGAATTTGCCCAAGGTGAGTACAAAAGCTACTGAGAGTCTCTATGATTTTCTTTCAATTAGATGTGATACTCGGATAGCTATCTCGTTCGTGAAAAGCCAAACAACCTTTTGGGACATCACGAGTTCACCTTTGGCGCTTTTGCGGGGACGCACAATCGAACTCAGCAAGCCACTTTCGACCTTCAAGTTACAGTGATAGATACAAAGTCGCGAGTGCTGGACTCTTGTGAAATATGGGGAACAATTTGGTGTATCTACAAAGTTACCGCGACGAGCTTTGGGCATGGACTCATTATCTCAGCAGCTGGTCCCGCCATCGCTTCCGGGAAGCTGCCACTCTAGCCCTGGAACCAAGAGCTATAGGGAACAAGACGTGCTTGTTGAAGGAAAGATATGATGTCTCTCTACAATGAATGTCATTGCAGCACAACGGGGAAGATATCAAGGTCTGGGCCGAAGATACGGACGATAAGCACAGGACGACGACGCAACAGCGCACACAGCAGCAGTCACGGATTTAAGCAAACACGCGGCGAAATCAAGGACGAGAGAACCATCTCATTCATCTATCCATCTGTCCATCCACCCATCCTACTACCCAAGCTCACTCCTCCCATCTCTGACTTCCCACCACAACTACTTCCTCAACATCCTCTCACCCCCGATAACACCGACCCCCTTTCCTCCCAACCCCTTCCTCTCTCCCCCAACAGCCCCAAACTTCCCACTCCAGCTTCCCCCTCCATACTCCAGTGTTGAACCAGAGAGCAGACTTCTGTTGCGGTCGAAGACGCGCTTCTTGGCGGCCAGGGCGCTGGCGACGGTGCTGGTGGTGGTGGTGGTGGCAGGCTCGAAGGCCGCCGTAAGGCGGATGAGAGCGTCGAAGCTTACTCGGCGGACGGGACGAGGAGAGACAATCTCTGAGACGGGAGACTGTGGGTTTGGTCTGTTAGTTTGGAGGACGACTTGAAGTTATTGGGAAGGGAGAAGGTGATGGGATGGGGAGGAGACTTACGGAGGAGAGGACTGGAGAGCCGATGATTGCAGCGTCGTTCTTGAGAAGGTTGAGGAGAGATGGTGACGATGCCATTCTGATGATTGGATGGTTGTTATTTGTTGAGAAATGGGAATTGGATGCTTGAGTTGGGTTGAAAGACGAGGCTGAGAATCTAGGATTAAGGCGGGCTGTGGGACTGGGGTTCGCTTGCTTAAGGGATTATCTCGTACATATCAATTCACCTTCACTTTTGGTGCTCCTGGACTTCAGATATCAATTCACTATCGACTGGTAAGTATCTGCCAGACTGTCATTATCATGTAGCTCTTGATTCTGAAAGTCACTACTGATGGAGCTGAGATGACGTGTTCCATAGCAACAAACCACGCGCGAAGTCTTCAATGTACTCTATTCTCCCTTATACATGGGCTAGCACTTTGTCCGAGGATTGATTAATCAAGTCTTCCAAAAATTTAGCTCTGCACTTTATGCGGTCTGGTATCTGCTTACCGAGCTGGCCATAAGCTGCGCCATTTCAGCATCACCGATAAATCCAATAGCGGGTGTTTGTGCCGCTGAGTTGCCTTCTTTGAACCAAGCCGGCACATGTTTCAATAACATTTCCCTGCCCCAGCTGTCAATGGATGCTGTTGCGCAGATCCTGAGCCTCTTCACATTCAAAAAATTACCAGCGAAAGACATCGCCCAGCCTCAGCCTGCCTAACCCCGTGGCGAAGCTAGGCTCTACAAAGTCTCGAGTAGACGTAGGAAGGCTAGCGAGATGCCGAATCTTATAAGGCTAAGGCAGGCTGAGGCGATAAGATAATAGGCAAAAGAAGTCTCGCAAGGCTAAAAGATAGTAGATCAAAATCGCAATTTCCGAAAGTCAGGAACCCCTAAAAGCTCTTTTAACTCCGAAAATTCCCTTGTCTACCTACTCGATCACAGCCTTAGCCTGCATTAGCTCTCAGATAGGAGAAGGCAGAGTTAAGCTCTCAGTCAGGAGTAGGCAGGCTCGGCTAGGCTGGCCAGGGCTGAGCTTGGGCTGGGCGAAGTTGTTGGCTGAAAATTACACACGGTATGCCTGACGAGCCAGAGGCTACTAGGCTTTTCCGCTCTGAAGACAATAGAGCGAAGATGCGTCTGCAATCGAGATAATCCCTCGGCTGGCCAGTTCAACGAGTCTTTAGAAATCTTAACGCTGATGAAGAAGCCAACGAGCACGTCACTGGAAGGATATATCAAGGTATCGGCCTCCCAGTTGATGTAGATAGATATTGGGTGGTTGAGCTTTCTCATGGAGAACACGTTGAATTGTTTCGAAGCGACGTCTCTCGCCTCCTTGTATACTTGCAAGATAGCTGGGGCTCTTGCTCTTCAGATTATTCTTACTACTGCTACTTTGGTGTATTCGAAGTTCGTTCGTTGCGAAGGGAAAGGAGCCCGGGTGGCAAGTCGCGCTGAAAACTCCGAGGTTGCGACTAGCGCGCCAAGTCTCGCTTAATTTTGGGAAGTGAATGTCAATAATCACTAGATAAGAGTAATAGTTCGTTAGAGGTGCCTAATCTACTTTCACATAATCATGCGTCGTGGTGTTCACCTATATTCCACGCTTCTATTCAGCGTCCATGCATTCAAACACTCCGCTACGCTGTTGCAGCGGAAAGTCGTGTCATTAGGGTCGAGCGGACAGAAATGACGATCTTCAGCTTAATATCGTACACCAATAGTTGGGCATCGTTGCTTCGACTTCCGTTCCGTCAGGTTGGATTGCAAACAGGCTTGACGAGCAGATCAAAATGTCAAAGCCAAGTAGGTTTGTGAAGTTGTTGTGGCTGATGTTTATCTACATCCTCAAAGTTCCTGACTCCAAACCTCCCGGCTTCTGATCATCGTTATCTTAGATATCTGTTATTAGACTTCCCTGAACACTACATCTTGTCTCCTCACGCCCTTCCAGTTATCCGCGCTCGTACCGGCATTGATCGTCGAGGGAACTGTTAGATGTTCAGCGATCTGCGTTTAATGCCTGGCTGGTCACTTCGACATACTCAGTGATCTGGGTATCTCGGCCTCATTACACCCTCAGTGACGATCTCTACCTCACTTGCTTCCCAATACTTTCCACGATCAACTCCGCAGAAGATCATCTGTCGATGAAGAGTGACCAAGTCTCTCAGCTCCTGCCGGTCGAGGGATGTTACTGATGTTGGTGCAGTCTTAGCCCAGTACATCCGAGGCTCGATGACGAGCAACTTCTTCAACCTTGGAAAGTCCATTGCTGCTTGGATCGCCGTGCAGACCAACGCACGAGAGTCGTAGGTGGATGTGGGAGCAGGAAGAGCGAGATTTCGAACTGGGTCGAACTCGATCTGAGCCACTCCAGTCATCTGGGCAACGGTTACGAATGTGGTCCAGACCGTCGTACTGAAGCAGGCCAGCACGTCGACTTTGAAGTCAATGTAAACTGAAAAACTGTCAGTGTGAATATCTGAAAAGCCAGTCTGAAGATCTAGGTGTCGAGTCCTTGGCAGCCAAGAATAGTCTTCGCTTAGGAAAACAAGATAGATCGAAAGACCAACCTGGGTGTACAAGCACATTCTCGAATACCAAGCGGTACTTTCTCTTGACGAGTGCTCGAGACTCCCTGTTGACTGATAGGAGCACCGGTGGAGCATTGAAGCATCCAATTGAGGACTGAAGAAGTGCCAAATGGCTTGCTGCTAGTTCAGTGCTGGTTGCCGGAACATTTCTCTGAACGATCTCTATCATTCTTGGTCCAGGAACATAATAGCTCATGATGTCATCTCGGAGTTCCAATGGTAAATTTGGAAACTTTGGGAAGCTTGTTGGAGACTGTAGCTCCGAGATCGAATCTTCGGACGCCATTGCTGTTATTGATATTGTCGTGCCGAGCTTTGAAAAGATTCTGGAGATCTGGAGAGATCTTGGGAGACAAGGCAAATAAGCGAGAGCACTCTCTCCATAATTTCAGCTTCAGTGGCATCACTGTTGCTTCCGTCCTCGATTGCATGTACAGAGCGAAGGCATTCGCTTGCGGCAACAGTCATTCCTCCGGAAGCTTTTCTACACCATTGGCACTTCAGATGTTCGTATACCCAGATATGTTTCAGGAAGAGCATTAAGAGGCCTTGGCAAGCAAGTGCTGCAGGTGTGCGAGTTTATGTTGGTGGTTCAGATTCTTTCCAATGATAGCTCCATCCTAGCACGCTCTGTAGCTCATGATATTCAGCACGGCATTCTGCCTTCCTGAATGACACCCCGCCCCTAAAGTGGGTCAGTACACCGTTCCTCTACGAGCATCAAGTATCAGAATTCTGCTTGACGACAAAGTAGAATCTGACAGAGGAAAGCTTTCTCGAACACCCGAGGGTCTTAGAGAGACATGCATTGCACGGGCTGTCTTTGGGATAGACTACTAACTGGATCTTGAGGACGATTTCAAAGTCACGGCTGTCTCAAGATTGCAGACAGGAGGAGAGCCGCGAAATAATCTGTAGTGGGTAGTCTTTTAGTAGCAGCAGACAAGATATTTTCGAATTACTCATGTCTAGAGGTTCTTGAAGAAGGGAAGAGCTGTGTCTCTGTGTTCGGATCTTGTGCTAGATATGAAGCGGATCAAAGACTGGAGGATTGACCTTGAAGACTGGGTCTGGGTCCTAAGTAGGAGTGCATGACGGAGTGACGGGCTCGTGGACGATTTAGTGTCCTCAACTTGGGCGGAGAACGTCATTGCTCTACCGAGAAGTCACATCTTGTTCAGGAAGCGACGTTCAATGAGAACGACGACCGGCACAGCACGTAGCAATTGGACACCTTCACATCACTGGGACTCAAACCATTCAGAACTTCATAGCATCAATATTCTCTAGAATTATCGAAGAGACGGCCACACTTCCCATGAACTTGTCATTATTTTTGACCAGAAACACAAGGGCTGAGCCATGTTGGTTTTTTGAAGACCAAGAAAGGACAAGGAGAAATACCTAAAAATCTCAAGACTCAAAAACGAAAGTAGAATAATCGGCGTGCAGATCTAAAGATGCTCAACAAATAGACGGAAGGGCAAAAAAAGCTAAGAAGCCTCCAAAGACATTGTATTAGTTGAATATCTACTGGGTGCCTGGATGAGGTGCAGGACAAAGAAGCATGTGCCCGCAAATCTTATCAAGCATGCCCAAACAATTCTTGCTTACAAAATCGCAGAAAGTGCCAAACAGAATATCCGCCAAACCTTCGTTTGAATACCTACCCGCAATCTTGACTAACAGGAACACAATGCGCAAATACCACAGTTCCACCCTTCCATAACCGAGCCTATCTTCCGTAGAAACTGGTGCCCCAGAGCATCGCAATGTATTTCCGGCTTAAGGTTGTTGGACGAATGCGGGGGCGGTAGTGACTGGAGCAGTTCCGTTGGCTTGGCTGTCTGACTGTATGCTTTGTGGTTGTTGGACAGCAGTGGAGCTTTGCATGACGGCAGCTTCGGCCTCCTCAGCCTTTCTGGCACCCTCTTCTTCATCCGAGATGATGCGACCCTGTGAAGATATTAGTCCTGTGTACTTGTCTGTACAGATCCGACTGTCCTTACCGTCCAGCCCAGGATGACCTTCTTGAACTCATCCAACTTGACATACTTTAGCTCAACCTTGTTCTCTGTCTTGCGATCAACAGTGTATTCCTCCCAGCCCATCTCAAGATCTTTGATGCCATGGCAGTAGTCGTTGATAAAACCCTTTCCCTCTGGTCGGCAGAGCATATCGTGAATCAAAACAACCTTCAGGCCCTTCATCTGGTTGAACATGGCACCAAGCATTCCCTCCTGAGCACGAACATTGCCAACAGCGATCTGCGAAACCTTGGTATAGAACTGGCTCATGTTTAATCGGAAGCCACAGGTGATACTGCGAGGGAGGTAGTTGGGAGCCGAGCCACCGTGGAAGTGAAGGAGCGCGTCCGGACTTTCGAAGTGCAGAAGGTCAATCTTGCGGTTGTAGTAGATTGGGACACCTCCGAAGTTGGCTGCGAAGCAAGGAGGGTGGTGGAGCATGACTTCTTTTCGGGCTTCCTTGCAGACACCGAGAAGGCGTGGGACTTTGTACGAGGCTGCGGCGCGGAAGATGAATGTGGTTCTTATGATGTTGCCGCAGGTCAACTTTGTGGTGTAGCCGTTGCTGATGATGTAGATGCTTTGGGGCTTGGGGAGGACACGGATCCAAACGCCGCGGCGGAGCTCGAGGGGCATCTTGGGGAAGAGCTTGAATGTTTCCATGGGGATGTAGCCGTCTTCGATGGTGCGGAAGCCAATAGGATCGTCTTCGCCGTATTGAAGTCCAATGGGTCCTCCTTCTGCCTCTTCTACGGCAACCTCCTGTATCTCACCCATAGCGGCGTACTCGGCAGCAGATTCCAAGCGGCGTCTGCGTTGTCGCTGTCTTCTCTTCGATCGCTTGGACATTACCGGGAAAGTTGGTGGAGCTGGATTCGATGAAGTAGATGAACGGTCTTGGTTGTTGATGGACTCGGAGTAGTCCTGCAAACTGTCAGACAGAAGTTCAGTCCAATAGACAATCTACAGACGTCAAAATCGTTGTCGAATCCGAGTCTGAGATGCTTTGCTGTTCCGTGCATACCGATGCAAAGTATTATGTAAATTGAGATGTATTTGCGAAGCGAAGATTGGAGGAAGTAGGAGGCAGGATGACTGTCGAGGTCAAGAATCCTTCCTATTGCCTTTGACTTCGCAGGCGGGTAAGCCCCTTCCTATTGACAATAGGCAAGTCCAAAGGTGAATCTGACCAAAGGTGAATCTGACGGGTCAACGATTTGTTTACCGAGATCCTGATTAGGCGATAGTGGGGTCTGGCGCATCACGTGTAGCTTATAAAACCCGAAACACAGTTTGGAGAGAAAAGGTGGTCATAGGGAATGGGCCGTAACACGAAGCTGTTAAGTCATGTTCATACAGTGAAATAGTCTGATTATGGTCATCTTTGTATTTGTCAGACTTTGCAGTGACTTCAGCAGAAGGACTATTTAGCTTCTGGAAAAGTTGCAGCGATCTTGTCCCCAAGTGCATTCCCGATATTCCCAAACTCGAAGAAGCAACCATTTGAAAGTAAAACATGAAACAAGAAGCACTACGTATCTTCGGCAGAAGTTTCAACCAGAAGCATCGGTCTATCTAGCTAGCGTTGCTCTACCGACCTCGATTTGATGTATCTGGAAAGGTCGAAGGCGTGTACACAACCGGCTGCAACATCAGATTTTTACGGAAGTAAATCCCAAGTATCCTCCTTGCTGTGGTTGTTGCTGCCTGGTGATGCGAAAGATACAGTGGAAGAATCATCAGTCGAGGACTCGGATGTTCCGAGCAGCCTCAAGCTCCTTGGCGCGACGGACTTCCTCCTCGTTGGTACTCTTCTCGATCTCGTCCTTGAATCATGTTAGTCTCAGTCTGTAAACAATAATATACTCAAGGGTGAAGAGACTACGAGCAGGAGATAGAGTGGGACGTACCAGTAACTTCAGCATTTGCAAAGGAGTCCTATATGAGACTTTTGGAGCCTTGTAGGTCTTGGTGATTTCTTCTCCACGATTTTCGTAGTCTGCGAAGAAGCTGGCAAGCTCATCTCCCATGTACTCGTGTAACCTACGGGGCCGACTTCCAGACTTATGGAGGAAAGTGAAGTATGCTGGCGCACCGATTGATACGAGAACCTCCGGGCTGAGCCACAATCTTTGTAATTTTTGGAATCCAACCATGACAACCGGATATTGGTTTGGAGTCGGACCTTCGAAAAATACCCCCAGATAGTCTCCGTTGAAGACGGCCATGGCTTTGATGCTCTCGTAGACTAATGCATCGATCTTGAAGTTGAAGTAGACTGGAGTTCCTTCAAGATTGATCATAAAGGCAGCCGTGAACATCTTGAGAACAAGTTCGCGAGAGCTCTTGTCCACATCAAGGAATGCTGGCTTTTGATAGCGCGCTTTGGCCTTCTGCGTAGTGCTTCCATCTGGCAATTCGACATCTTGTAAGCCGATTACGACAACTTTTGCAGCAGTGGGAGTTGCCCGTTTGACGATCATATTCTTTAGCTCTAGCGGAAGCTTTGGGTATTTCTTGAATTCGGTGAGCTTTTCTCGCATATTCTTGCGTCGATTGACGGTAGATCGTTGGGAGGGCATTTTGGTGGGAAATCCTTAACCTGCTCAGTCATGTCAGATCGTGTCCAAGGAGCGAAATGAATGTGGAGTTCGAGGTTTAAAAGAGAGTCTACATATCCACAACTTACTGGACGTTTCGTCTGGCTTGTGCATCTGTATGTGCAGAGACAACCACTCAGCTTTGATGCCAACTCCCCTTTCAGAACACCCTTGTAACGCGTCGTGAGCTTGCGATGAAGCTGAGTCTTCAAATGGAGAAAAGTGTAGGCTCGAGGGCTGCGAATTTACCTCTTTAGCCATTTCAAGTCTAGACAAGTAGGCTAGCGCATCAGATTAGAGTGCTTTGGCGAGACCTTTGGGACTTTCTTTAATCAGCATGCAAGAAGTGATACCCGATAAAGGCCGAAGCTCCCCATATTCCAGAGTCTCGAATTTGTCTTAATGCCCTGAAACTGAATCACATGCACTGGAAATGATAACCTTAAGTATACTATCCAATACATTTTGAAGCCACTCTTCCATCAAATGACGTTTTCTTCCTTTCTTTCTTCATTTTCCCTGCCGTGCTGTGCTGGAATCCGGTGTTGACACTTTTCGCCCAAAAGAGGAAGTGTAAGCGATTTTCTGCCACGTCGCGCCGCCCACATCAGTCGTTGCTTCTTGACCCAGCATGAGACTCTTAATATTCACGCCCCGCAATCTGAAGGAAGTTCAGAACTCGCACCGCGTCTCGAGAAATTACTGTACACCTCCCCCTGCCTGTTACATTGTCGACACACCATGACTTCCGCCACTATGGAAGCAAGCAAGTCTGCGAGAGTCGATGTCAAATCTCCCAACCAGTCCGGCCTTGGAAGTGTTTACGCAGGAGCCATGAAACCAAAGACCTCGAGCATCGCAACCATAACCACGACATCAGCAAGCCGTACGAAGGAAGCACCCATTGTGCGTGAGAGAGGAGCATTTGAGTTATTCCCAAAGCTGCCACTCGAGATCCAGAGAATGATATGGAAGGAAGCTGCCATGGTACCTCAGGTTGTGATGATCGGAAGGGCCCATGATGTACCTTGGGTGACAGTGCCAGCCAGTTTTACTAAGCCCCCATCCGTTCTTCACGCCTGCTCCGAATCCCGGCGCGTTGCTCTACCAGAGTACGAGATTGCCTTTTCCAAGACCGCTGCTGAAGGGAATGGAATCTACTTCAACTTCTCTCGAGATGCTTTGGCTTTTAAGGGTTATGAAGCACTCGTTAATTTCTTTGTCCCTCCGTCCTTCTACTACCATCCCGCAATCGAGTATCCATCTGATCGAAAACTATTCGCTTTGATCATTGAGGATATGCCAACCAGGAATCGGCTCAACTCTCGAAGTCTGAGAAATCTAGGACAGCCATCGCAGGTATTTCTCGTCCGCGAAAAGGGGGTGGAAATTGGTATGGATGAGATAAATGCAGGATGGATCAAACAATTCTGGACTTGCAGCAACGGCCACGTCCAGAATGGAGAGGTCTACTCGTGTCCTGAGGTCTCTGCCATGACATACGAGGAGATGAGTGTAAGGCTGGTAAGTCAACATGCTTCTCTTTGGCAAATTGGATCAGGCTAATAGCAACAGGAGAGACTTGCTTCTCGACCTTGCTGGAACTGAACATATCGCTGGGCATATCGATGTCATCTTGAGACATTAGCAGCGCGTGATTATGGTTTCGGTACGAGCAGCTGAAGCTAGGGACTTGCTTTTCCTTGGTCATGGAGGTCAACTTGCATCGGTGGCGTATTATACGTACTACGAAGGGAACCAAGGAACATAATAGCTGAACAAGGTTGTCTTTGGGGCCCTGCACATACGCTTGTAGTGATAAAACAACGGTTTCTTGCTGGATCTGCAACCAGAGGTATGGATTTCTATCGAAAATACTATTGCAATTGAACCGACACTTTGTCTTCAGCAGGAATAAAATTACGAGTTCCATGTGACGTGATTGCGACTCAAATATTGTTGTATCGGTGATTCTAATAGAAATGTAAATGTGGGAGGTGGCAGTTACTTATGGGCGACTCGGCGCCGACAGAAAGCAGGAACTCACATTCGCTCGGAACCTGGTTGGAAGAGGCAGCGACAGGAGTGCCTTATCCGAAGAACCGTACTGATCAAGCTCCATGAATCATTGACCTCCATTCCCACGATCACAAGACCAAGCTCCCGTTTCTTTCACCTCTCTTTGCAAAATTTCACGCTAGTCGCACGTATATTACATGAAGTAGCTGCACCGGCACGCATTCACCTTCATGAACTACTGGGCGCTCTTCCTCCGCACCTTCGACTTTACTCAGCTTGCGGCTAGTTCTTCGCCACTTCTACAACTGATATGATCAGGCATACTCAGCCTGACTTCACAATCCCTTCGCCGCCAAGTACGCTACACGCTGCTTCATATACTTCCCAAACAAGTCAGTCCTGCCTTACCACCACCATCTATCTCGATCTGTCGAGCTAACGATCCCTCTCGCAGACTGCAGACGCAAGAAAGACAGACCAGCAATATGTCAGACAATCTCTCTGTCGCCACCATGAAGGCTGCTATCTCCGCTTCGGTCGAGAGAGGCGCTTTCTCACTCTTCCCGAAGCTGCCACTCGAGCTTCGGAGAATGATCTGGTGGGCCAGCTGCTGCTCCAATCAGCCAAGACTGATTTATGTTTCCGAACGAGTCTTCGATGAGTGGTGGCAAGGACTTGTGGCAAGCTACCAAGTTCCAAGTCAGCTTCAAACTAACCAAGAGAGTCGCGAGTGTGCATTGCGGTTCTACGACTTCGCCTTTGGCTCTCAGATGAAGGGAACGTCAATCTACTTCAACTTCGAAATCGACGCAATCGTCTTCGGTGGATATCAGGCCTTGTACGCATTCATTGGGCTTTGGTATAACGACGATAACGAGCTTGAAGCGGCAGAGACTCCCCTAGACAAGAAAATCATGGCCGTGGCTATGCTAGATACCTACTGGTATTGCGGCTTACGAGCTACGCAGGCCGTGGAAGCTTTGGGTAATCCCGGTTACTTACAGATCATAACCTCCGTCGAGCCTGCGTCGGCACGCGATAGGATCATGGAGCTGGTACATCGGATTGATTGGTTGCGACGATATCCAAAAGGTCGGAATGGTTACTTTGGTCCAGCTTTCGGCCTCTCAACTATCAAGCAGTTCCAGACCATGCTGGTAAGTGAAGAGCGCCATACCAACCTCAAAGCATATTCTAAGTTGTAGCAGAACATTCTCCACAACCCAAAGTTGGCTCCCAAGCCCAAGGCTGTAAGCGCCCCTCTTCGTCGGTCTGCACGCCTCCAAGGCAGATTGCCTTTACATTGATCGATGTCAATGTAGGAATGCCAGAAGAGTTCATGGTAATAAGGAAACCCCTGCACCAAGGGAGAGAGGCATATGCATGACACTTGCATTGAATATTGGAGGTCTTAACTGGTCAGGTCCTCGGTGTCCAGATTTTCCAGAGACATCTGAGGATCCTTCCAACACTTTTTAGCGCTTGGGACGTCAGAAGAGTGGTGGAGGGAATGGAAATTTCGTACGGCACTATTACTGCAGATCCTCTACGGGTTTCTTGGTGATGAAGCATCAACTTTCGTAAGTCTGTGAGGTAATGGACAATTGCAATGCACTTCAGGAAATGAAGTTTTCCTTGCAGGACCTCAAGGATCATTTGATTCGACTTGTGTCAAAGTGAATGCTCCCACATAAGCGACCTCTACAATAACGACTTCGGAATGTTGTACATCTTAGCCGTTCCCTAGCAAGCCTCAGAGGGCTCCAAAGTAGATTAGAGCTGCAGCAGTAATAAACAGACTAATAGACAAGCGCTAGCGTCAATGGCGGCTTGCAAACAAGCGAGACGCGCCCGATATTGATCTCAGCCACATCTGTCCTCTTCTTCTAGAGCTTTTCCTCGACAGATCCAGGTTTGTCTTCTGGGACACTATGGATTATCCGTGAAACGTTTCATTAGACGCAACAGCAACCATGTCTTCCAAGCTTTCGATCGAAGAGATGATTGCGGTACTCAATACCATCAAAGATGCTCCTCAGTTTCCGCGATTTGCAAAACTTCCAACCGAATTGAGACTGATGTGCTGGCGCGCGGCTCTGCCCGGGCCTCGCATCATTACAATCTCAGATCGATACACCATGAAGAACGAACTCCTCCACAGAAAGTCCATCGCAACTTATGACGTACCTGTTCTACTCAGCATTACCAAGGAGAGCCGCCAAGTCGCGCAAGCCGCATACGAACAGCAGTACTCACAACATTTGAACGGTAATGCAGTCTACATCGACCTCTCCAAGGACGCCCTGCTTTTCGATTGCCAATTTTCTATGTTCGTATTCTTTGGTTTCCATGACATCCGTCGAGAACTTCGTGCCGTCAGTAACGCGCCACTCTCGATGACCAGAGCACCAAAGGTAATCGCACTGGCCAACCAGAACGTCAACGAGCAGAACTCGATCATTAGAGGTACATCTTCTTGCATGCGGAAGCTAGCATATCCCGAGCGGATCGCCTTTCTCAGGAAGCAGGCCAATATTAGGGCTAAGCATGCTAGAGTTGCGGAGGGGGTTACAGACGCTTGGAATAAGTTTGCTCGGGACCGCGATTTAGCGTTCAAAGGACCAGTGGCTGAGGAATGGGTACTTGAGCAGCTGCAAGAGAAGCTGGTAAGCACATACTTCTTCCCTAGTTATTTCTGAATATTAACACAAGGCAGGACCTACTTTTCTACCAGGGCCTAGCATCAAAGGCTGCTGTCTAGCCTCTTATCCACCGCATCTTGTTACTCTCAGACGTCGGGTCTTTAGCGATGATTGTTCATTGAGCTCGGGTCTCTAAACGGAAAGCTGAATTATACATGGGTAATGAATCGACTTTCATTGGCATACAGTAGATATCGAAAAGAAGAAGAAAGAGTCAGGATCTTCAGATCAGGCCGGTGAGAATGTGATATGGAGCTAAGACATCAATTTGGGGTGTTTCCGCTTGCGCGCGGGAGACCATAGCAAGCAGTCCAGTATACAAACTTCGCTGTCCATGAAATTCAGTTTCTTCGCCAAATACCTTGCCGCCGTTATCATAACAAGATTTTTTCATGATGTTCATTGCCTCTTCGTGATGTTTTTGAGTATTTCTCAATCTACCTTACCTTGAAGCACCGGCACAGCAAACAAAGGGATTAAAGTGATTTCACTGAGTGCACTCAGTTCTAGCACTTCTCTTACGGTTTCCTTCCGTGGCTATCACTCTACAGACATTTGTGTTGATTATGAACTAGATCGATTGCCTTAGTGTGGTGATTGGGGCGATAGTCAAAGCATCAACAGTCCAAGTCCTGCTCGCCATTCACTAAAACTACTAAGAAACACTACGCATCCATGCTAGCTTACCTGAGGTATCTTTATCATCAACTTGACTTTAGATAGCCTTGTCGCGTCCTACCTCGAACTTCCTGGTCAACCTACGACTAAAAACTAATACTACCTACAAGATGTCAATTTTTCGGCAAGCACACACAACAAACAAGCCCAAAACGGCTTCAGATACAGCCGTCAATGAGTCCATCTCTGCAAAGTGTCTCCAGAAGAACACATTCTTCAGTTCCCAAAGCTTGCAGCCGAACTACGTTTGATGATTTGGAAGGAAAGCCCTCTGGAACCCCAGATTGTCACCATCCACCACGACAAGTTATACGATCATGCTACGGCCTCATACAAACTTGATCCTCTCCTACAAACCGATCGAGAAGCCATAGAGGTGGCTAGGGCGATTCGTAAGTTGGAGTTCGGCAAGAACCTCGACAGTATCCCGGTATATTTTGACTTCACTCGAGACGCCATCGTATTCACAGACCGTTGCGCACTTAGAACATTTTTCCAGATTGCGAGCAACGCAAGCTTGACGACATCCAAGGTCCCTTTACGAAAGCAGGTCTTATTTCTCGGATGCAAAAGATGTGTTGAGCATTTCTGGGACATGTTCACTCCAAGTGCATACTCTGCAATTGGAAGCCCCAAGAGCTTTGTTCTTTGCAAGTCCCTTCCATCCAGAGTTACCTGGATCAAGTTTCGTTGGATATATAGGGATAGACTTTCGGCTAGAAAGAAGTACAATGGTCCGCCAATTTTGGTGGTGACTTTGCGTGAGCTCAAAAAGAATTTGGTATGTTCAGAACCTCCTAGAGACTCTTATCTTTGATCAATACTCAGGATACGGCCATTTGAGGCCGAAATTTGCTGCTTCGACTTTCGTATATTGTTCTCTCAACAAGGATATTGGGGATCAGAGCACTAGGGTATCGCAACAACTGCACATTTTCATGGAGGAAAAAGGGATCTCGGTCTAGCAAAGTTCTGAGAATCCAGAGTCGGATTGTGAGAGGAGGATGCAGGACTTCTGCCACATCTCGTTTTCTGATATGGCTTGCGTAGTTTAGCCGGGTGTTGAATTTGGTCTCGAGCTCGGAGGATGATAATGGGCCATAATAAAATAGTCTTTCACGCAATACACAGGCCTCAAAGGGCCTCTGTGACCCCTATTTATAATCGTGAGCATTAAAATAGACGCCTGGGCGCCAGGAAAAGGCAAAGGAGACTGTCAGGTAGGGGTCGGGACAGGAAGTGAAGCTGTTGCGAGTGCATCATATTTATCAACCTCCTATTCTCTGCTTTGCTTTCGGTCAGAGTCCTCGAACATGTACACTTTCTTTCGTTTGTCAAGAATATCAGTGGGCTTGAACTAGCGTCTATGCCCTCGCGGACCTCTTCGTTATTTTCGTTGTCCCCTTAGCAAAAAGCTCTGCAGACATGTGAAGCTAGAACCAACAATAGCAGAAGATTTCGGCTCATTCAACTCGATTATTGAGCTCACTCTTTGGCTTTTAGTCTCTCGACTGACTTACAGTGCGTTTTAGAGGCCACGTACTTGGAGCTGTAGAAGAAGCGAGGCAATACGAATGGTTGGGTCTTGGGGTGCTGTATCTTTACTCTGATGATTGACCATGCTTTTCTTCACTGTGGCCACAGACCGATTACATCAACAGAGACTTTAATCGTTCAAATGTCCAAGATTCTGAGGGCTTGAGTATCTGACCAAAAGCAAAAGGCTGAATAATCAACGGTAGACTTCAAACATCTACAGATTCTGAATTCACTACCGAGATCTTGGGCATGATTACCTGTACATCGCATCACTGGTGGGCAAGATGCGGAAAAGAATCCAATCATGTGCTTTTATTTGTAGTTCTCAATACGACGCTTAGGCAGAAATCGGTTTTTGGAAAGACCTCGTGTGCTAACATGGCGTCCCCTTAACGAATGACACATGCCCTGCAAATACCTCAGCATAAGAGGATCTCTCTTGACACATCATCCAGTCCGATAGGCCCAGATTCACTGCAGTTCCAGACCAAAATATCATCCAGTATCCATGCCAGCTACCAATGTCCTTATGTGCAGCGACCATTCCTATGTGTGCCAAGAAGGTAGTCGGCGGAAGAGGTGCTCGATGCAGCTGGTTCAGACGAGCGAGAAAGGTCTTCAAGTGGAGAGGATTGATCCGGAACTCAAGCGGGCAACTGGCTTGGTTGTCTCTTCTCCGTTTCGCTTCTTTCGAATGTTCTGCTCTAGCGTTAGCTGGTGCGGCAAAGGAGGTGGAGGATAGTAGCATACCATCATTGTGCGAAGGGCCTTGCGTGTCATCGATTTAACAATGGGAGAGTGTGCGGATCCATCAGCGTTGGCGATACGGTCGATCTTGAGATTCCTCGCGTTGATTGCCTGGATAATATCAGACTCGACTCCGCGAGCTAAGCCCGAATCTCGAGAGAGAACAATGTATTCTGGCTGGCCACAATGATCAAGCAGCTGCTGATTGAGATCGAAATGGCCGGATCTCACGCTTTTGATAGCAAGACAACGAAGTGTGGCTGGGTGTTTGATGGCCATGCTATCAATCAGGTTTTGCTGAGCGACTCTGCTTGGTAGAAAGGAGACTCCGAAGAAATGACTAGCCAGGATGGGACCTTGAAAATAAAGTGCATCTTTACTAGGATTGAGGTAGCAGATGCGGCCTTGAAGGCTAGTTCCAACGAAGTTGATCTGGAATGCCGGCGTCAATCGACTCAAAGCAACCTTGCGAGAGTCATGGCAGAGTTGCAGCAGCGCATGGTGCTTGTAGGTCATCTTGATAATTGGACGACCGGCGTGATTAAGTCGGGCACCGAAATCAGGGTACTCAATAGATATAATCTGACCGTCGTGGAAGCAATTCTCCCAGATCATGTATTGGAGTTCAAGGTGGAGCTTTGCGAAAATGGTAAACTTCTTCAGGCTTGCGACGGTCATATTGGGAGCTCTCTGAAGTAGGAGTCCAGTGGAGGGATCGATATTCTAAATGACCCAGCGTTAGCATCTAAGAGCAGAAGTAATTGCACCATGCGCTCCAAGGATCGCGGGCGGATTGGGAAGAAGGGACTTACCTGCCATTCGGCAAGCCAATCTAGGAGAGCTTGGTCGATCATGACTATCGTGCTTGGTCGAGAAGGAAGTCTCGTTGGGAAATTGTAGTCCGGAGCGTGGAACGATGAAGTTGGAGTCGGAGTTTCTATCCTCAGACTTCTCGACCTTTGTCGGCAACCAATGAACAGCAGGTGGGACTAGTCTTAAGCAAGAACACGTGCTACGCACTGATTACGAACAGCTGAATATCAGTAAAATGATGCTGAAAAGGCTTCTTTTTGAATTATCTCTGGGGTTTTCGTTCCAGTGAGCAGAGCTTATTGCCCACTCCGGAGCATGCACTTGGCTTTAATTTCCCAAACTTTTGATGATTGTGAATTCTCGAGAGCATTATCTTTATTCGAGAAAGTCTCAAGTGACCCAAGATATGTTTGATCAGTCTCAGTCAACGTGGTGTATCTCTCAAGTGTATTGCGTTGTTTATTTGGATCAAAATACCCCTTTCAAGCTCGCGTAGCACCCCTTCGAGTTGATTGGGTTAGCACGCGAACGGACCACGCTGCAACTTAACGCATAATTCTGGCACCATCAAAGCCAAGAACAAGTATTGCTTGAAGAACTGGATGAATTGTCTAAATTTTAACTACGTATCTTCATTGTCAAGATCCCCCCTGCGTAATGCTCTCTTTGTGCACGTGTGAAGTCTGTCGTCCTAAGTACCTAGGTGCAATTCTTTCAGCCTGTCACGAGGAACATCAAACCACCACCAAGCCTCCATTTGGAGCGAAGAAGTATTCAAAGACATCAGCATAGCTCCATGATAGCTATGTACAGCCGGCGGTTCCGTACAGCTCAAGCAACTAAGCAAGATTACATGCTCAGGCACCAATTAACTGGCCCATGGCGTTAAACCGCTCTTGGTGAGCTCAGAAATAAGTCTTCTTAACTTAGTTCTAAACAGATAGTGATCGTCGTTGACTGATCCCGCCCATCTTCCTCCAAGACAAGTCGTGGACAAAGTTATCGCTACCCTATCATCATGTGACCAGTGAATGACTGCATTTACCTGGATACTCCACCTGTAATTGCTCGACAGTCAATTGACGGATATTGCTAATTCGTCATGCTGGAATACTTTCCAGTGTATCATTTGGTGCATCGGAACCCCGATATTCAACATTCTGATATGAAAAGGGTGCTATTTTCTCAGTCACTCAATCAGCCGAGAATAATAATTCATTGCCCTCATTGGTCTACTTCACTTGCCACAAGCTCTCCAAGAATGACTATAGAGACAAATATCTACTTGACTTAAAGGTGTAGAGATAATACAGACTTTTCGTGATTCCGTTCCACTCTGACTGTCTTCTTCATTTCTGGAAACCATTAGTCGAGCTGGTTCAAAATTATTGTCTATGCGCATTACAAAGAGCATCAACACCATGTTTCTCTCAAGACCTAGGGAAGTCACTTTCGCTGGACTTGAAGCGTTCTGTCTTGATAATGACTCCATGAACCGGGGTCTCATAGACGGATACCCCGGCCAGTCCTGGCTTCGTAAAGACACACCTGTGGGCTTTTCTGTTCATCATTCGCGTCCAAGTGGTAATCGGCTCTCAGTAGACTTGACCTCTCACCCAGGTAGCAATCTCCGACCAGTTTTAGTCTCCGAGATCTTCCCAGCTTCGACGTCTCATATCTCAGCTCCCGCTGCTCGTCGGCCTTTCCCAAGATTCTCTGTGGGACCCATGGTTGAATCATCCCATCAGAGAATCAAGTTCTCTGACGGACAGATCAAAGTAAGTTCTCACAGCTCTTTGCCAAAGGCTATTGCTAACCGAGGGTTTGTAGAGACTGAGCCAAGCTAAACGATCACAGCTAGCTTCTGAACGAGCCTTGACCTTCTGTCCTTTCGAGAGACTTCCCGATGAGTTGCGATGTATGATCTACGCCCTAATGATCCCAGGTACGCGAATCATCGAGATCAAATAGCCGAAGCGAGGCCGCGATGGAGAGCACAGAGGCAATTTCATGCTCTCGTACGACTTCCCTGCTATCCTCTACATCTCTTCCGAAGCACGCGAGTTGCCCACGAGAATCTTGAACTACAAGAGATCATTCCGAAGCAACTTGAATGGACGTGGTATCTACTACAATCCAGCACGCGATTCGCTTCTCTTCCACAGCCTTCCCCTGTTCGAGAAATTTTTTGGCTCCAACTTCACATCGTTGGCGGACCGACCTGATCGGTATCAGCTTATTGACCAGACCAAAGCAATCGAGGCACCTTTGTTCCTCGCAATCAACTTTGCTTGGGAATTGTGTATCACCCCAGATACATTCAAGCTCCTTGGACAACCGCGAAACATCATTCTAGCCCGAAAAAGTGGACCTCCTAGTAATATGGATGGATATGCCGTTGACGATATCATCCGTGCATTAGGTCCAGGAGCAGAGACTACTTTTGGCGAACATATCACTCCGCCCAGGAGAGTCTGCCGTATGGCTTTTAAAGAATTGATAGACAGTATTGTAAGTTTTCTCGGGCTCAGGTAGTCTGAGTGCAACTGCTTACTCCGATCAGGATAAGTGTGATCTCCCAGAGGATCATTCGGACCATCCTCAAACCGCCGTCAGGGTGGGATTGGTAGCTTGGCGATGGTGACAGCTACCACCTAAACGGTGGGGTCCGGGCTTGAAAAGCGCAATTCCTTCAACGTGGCAGCCGCCTTTTAGAGATCATGGGAAGATATTTGATGATTTGTTGTTATGACGTTGTCCTTTTGAACGCGTGCCCAGGCTTCTTGCCAAGTGGTTGAAGCTGGAAGAACTGGCAGTGGGACAATGAGGATTGGTCAGACTACTGCTTCTCTCGTTTAGCTTTTCTCTATGTACATAGTGAAACAATGAGACCACTTCTATGTGACCCCTCGGAGCGTCCTACGTCGTGAATGGCTTACTCATCGAGGGAGGTGGCGTCGCCAATCCTGCCATCCCACTCTTGACAAACACCTCGCCTTTATCTCTTGACGTGGGACGAACAGCAAGAAGTTGAGGTTGTTGAAGTTTGAAGGGGTACGCAGATTGTTGAAAATCTCTCTGGAAACGTTCACACCAAGTGTAATGAGCAAGTTCGTGTTTTGATGAAGCTTGCACTGCTGGCCGTCGGCACTCTCAAATCTAGTCCCTTAACCGAACCCACCCTCACTTGAGAGCGTGATCTAGCAGCAATGTCCGAAATATTCGACACGATAATCATCGGCGCAGGTCTCAGCGGTCTTCAGGCAGCTCTAGATCTCCATTCAGCAAAACGCTCCTTCCTCGTTCTTGAAGCCCGCTCCAGAGTTGGAGGGAAGACCAAATCCGTAGAACGTACAGACGGGAAAGGGATCCAGGAGCTTGGTGCAGCATGGCTCAACGACACCAACCAGTCTTACGTTTGGGAATATGCCAAGAGGTTCGGACTGACACCTGTGGTGCAAAACACCGAGGGTTTAGTGGCTGCTGAAGATGCGCATGGGATTTGCCACATGTTCCCGTTTGGCGAACTTCCGAAATTTGGAGAGGCGGTCCGAAGCAATATCGTGACGTTGAGAGATGAAGTTGAGAGGGCTTCCTTGGACCCAGAGACCTTCAAGGAGCCGATGTGCGATAAGTTGGATGGACTTTCGTTCGAGCAGTATTGCACAGACTTGGGTGCTGGTCCTGAAGCGCTGCTCACTGCGAGGGTGTGGTCGAGGGGAACACTTGGTCAAGACCCTTGCGTACCTGGAAGTGTGTCGTGGTGTAAGGCTATCCCATCTCTTTTACACCAGTCTCTTTGCCTCAATTCATCCAGGTTTACAGTAACTCGGAAAGTACTCCCTGTTTGCCTTGACCAATTTTCTCAGCATAGCTTCCCCACCAACCTTTGAGTCACTCACTGACTCATCGAAAAGGGGCTGGGACTTTTGAATCTGCGATATGATGGAAAGAATGGAGCTCAATATCTTCGTCTCCAAGAAGGCACGCAATCGATTGCCAACGGGATATCCAAGCTACTTCCCGCAGACTCGATACGACTCAACACAGCAGTCACTTCCATTGCTCAAAGCTCAGTCAACTCATACACCATCACCACCTCTGGAGATGAAACATTCAATTGCCGAAAAGTCATTCTCAGCATCCCCTCGCCAGCTTACAAAAACATAAGTTTCGACCCTCCTCTTCCCTCACCCAAAGCCACGTACACACAGTCCGTTCGCTACGGCACCTTCGTGAAGCTCATCTGCCTGTTCAAAATCCCCTTTTGGAAACGCCAAGGAGCTTGCGGCCTAGCACAGAGCTTTCGAGGACCGATCAATCACTGCAGAGATACTTCAGTACCAGATCAAGGCAACTTCGCACTGACCTGCTTCCTCTGTGCCGAACCAGGAAGAAAATGGCTCAGTCTTAATGGAGATGACAGAATCGAAGTGGTGCTCAAACAACTAGGGTCTTTATTCGGCGTAGGATTCGAGGTTGTGAAGGATGAGTTCGTTGACTCCATCACTTCTGGATGGACTGAAGATCCATGGGCTGGATGGGGCTGCCCATTTGCTACTCGACCACCCGGCTTGCAACTTGGTGTTGAAAATGCCAGTGAGAAAGGTGGTGGTCTGTACTTTGTTGGTACGGAGTTTGCCACTGACTGGAGGGGATATATGGAAGGAGCGCTGAGAAGTGGAAAAGAAGGTGCAAAGCAGGTCTTGGCTGACTTGATGCTTGAAAGTCAGCTGAAATGATAATTTACTCGCTCCTTAAACTCCTCAAAGCTCAACAAAGGCGATTATCTTTGTCAGCAGAATACAAATTGCCACCCCGCCAGACTGTGGTCAGTCTTCCAAAGCAGAGAGCAAAAGATCTGACTTGTCATAGTGAAGCTGGTCCATGATCGGGGTGTTGTCCAAGCCACCTAGCGTTTTCCAGCGCCTGTATCAGATGTCCTCAACCCTTTTTTGTCCGCCCGAATTCTCATCTTCTTCATAAAGCCGCTGCTGGCGTCGGACCATCCGTCATTGTGACACCAGCCAGTCCCACACAGTCAGCAGGTCTCGTCCCCTACAATACTCAGCGTCAGCTTCAGGGAAACTTCTTCAACGCTAAACAATCTCATCCTCGGGCGACATACGGTGCAACAGCTCAGGTACTTTCCTAAACATGGAGCGCCGCCTATCAGGTTACCTGCCGAGAGCCACAGAGTCAGCTCATTTTACCACGTTAACTCCCGGTAATACTGGGGGAAACTACGTACAGAGCCAGCCAGCTTGAGAATTGCTGAGAACACCAATCAAGCCCACGGGACAGCAAGCTTGCAATTGCTCAACTACATTGGGGCAATGCACTTTTGCAGAAATAGGGGCTAAGGTGAGAATGAAGGCGAGCAGATGAGCATGCTTCATGGTAAAGAGATCAAGATCGAAGAAAGAAATTCGAAGTGCACGCAAGAATCCGAAGAAGAGCTAGAAGGAATGATCTGGGAATTATGGAAAGCATATATACCACTGCCTCAGACGAGCTTCCCAGCTGGGGCAGCAGATTGACAACTTTCAGCATGGTATCGAGTCATAGTGTTGAGCCACGTTGCACGAAGATCGAGTCTACCGATCACGTATGACATTGATCCACCAAGACCCCGAAATTCCACCCCAAATTCCACACCACCCCGCTATCGTCCCCATACCAGTTCCAAAGCAGCAGATCCTCCATTCACTCTGCGCTTCTTCGTCCTCTGTGCAACACAATCCTCCAATATCCTCATTTCTTCCTTAGCTTTCGTGCGACCCAGTCTCGGAACTGGTTGCCCATTGGGACGACGGGACAGGCAGGAGCTGGGATGAAAGTGACGACTGGTGTTGGGCCGTGAGAGGTGGTGAGGATGGGCGTGGTGATGGTGGTGGTGGTGTGGTCGGCAGATATTGAGGTGGCTTTGTGGTAGTAGCCTGCTGCTACTGTGATTGTTGTTTCTTTGGCCTGTCCTGGTTGGACGAGACAGAGAGAGAGAGGTGAGGGGGAGGACGAGGAGAAGTGTTCCGATCTTCCGGATGATAGCCATTTTGACGAGTTGGGTGTGGTGTTGGTCTTGTGTGAGTGGCTTTTGGTTGATGGTTGGACAGAGATTTGGTGAGTCTTATGTGTTGGTGGGCAACGGTTGGTTGGTAACGAAAAGGTTGGAGACGTTGATGCTGACGAGGGAATCAAAATAAGATCGAATAGAGAGCGTTGGCCTCGCTTGAGGGATTGGGCACTCGTCTGCGCTCAGGCCAGCCCTAGGATACTGGCACCCATCAAGGCTCCAACACGAAACAACAGAAAAGGACATATACACCACAGAACAAATACCAGATTCTCTCATATCGGCTTCACTCATCTCCAGTAGCGAAATTCTTCGTCTCTAGTACCTATAGTCAATCCTTAATCAGACCGCTGAAGTTGGACGTAGAGCAGAAGCTTGATGACGAGATGGGTACTCTTCATCCTTCTCGCCTTGTTGCCCCTCCTTGCGCACGAGAAACCAACCACCACCACGGCCACGTCTAGCCCGAACATAATGAGCACCAGCTTCCTCCCAGATGTCTCCATCAGAGTCGATTCCACCATATCCAATTTCCTCAACACCTCTGGCAACCAGCAATCACTCCAATTCGGCGAAAGTGTCCGCAAGGCATTGCTGATTGGCGAGACGAAGCTTGTGGCGGCTAGGTCCTTGGTAACCGATGTGCTGGTGTATACAGTCATCGAAGCGCTTGAGTTTGTTGAAAGTGGCATCAGTGATTTTGGCAACTTCATGGTCGTAGAAGGGGAAGTCTGCATTCCTGTGTCAGCCGAGGCACCATGAAGTACAGTGGAAGGAGAGTGGGATTTGTAGAAAAGGAGAATGAAGCTATACCTGGATTGAAATCTCGCTTGCCGATGAGAGGTCGTCTCCAGGGGGGTAACTGGGGCAGGAAGCAGTACGAGGCTCCGTGATTTCGGCAAAGGAGAAGTGTTCTTGGGAAGAAACCTTGAACACTGGAGCATCATGTTCATCCTTGCTGGGATAGCCCATGGTAACAGGGTTCTTGAAAGTGTCATCAGCTGGGTCGATGTTACCGAAGGTGTTTCTAAGATGGCTGCCAGCAAGACTGACGGCCATGAGAGGGCTAAAGAGGAGGAGGAGCGCATATTGCCATCGTCGATCTGACATGTTCGGGAGCTTGAAAGCCATCTCTGCAAGGGCGAATCTGGTATGATATAGCAGGCGTGAGAGAAGCAGCCGAGAGAGGGGTGTACGAATGTGCGGTCATTGTTTTTGTCTGACTAGCGCATCGCCCGCTTAGCTGTCTTAATTGGGACTAGGCAGAAAGGTGCACAGGGCAAACCACGTTTATTTACTGACGTCGTCTTTCATTTCACTTTTTAAGGGGCCTGTTCTACTTTGTGGATGGGTGAAATCGTCCATTGGGTTGCGATTTTGTGGTTTGGGTCTTTTGCTTTACCATCTGCTGCTCTGAGTAAGATGCAAACAAACGACGCGTTCCGAGCAAAGACTAGCAAAGTCAGAACATGATTATCCTGCAGCAGCTGCATCCGTCCAATCGATAGGCACTGAAACAGACACCTTTGAAAAGTACAGTTCCGTCCGATTTTGTTATAATCAGTCCTGTTCCAAGCCATTCACAAGAACCGAACCTTCTTCTGCTGTGCTCTGAAACCTTCAACAACAACCCGCTCAGCAAACAAGCCACCCAGAAACTTTCTCTTCTTCTCCATATCCAGTGAGATCTTGAACTCGCCATCATTTTCAATCTCCTCAGCCCATTTTCCAAGCATTTCAACAGTATCCTTGAACGAAAGCGAGTCCTCCGACTGGGTAGCAGATCGAGCGGTAGTGTTTGTAGTGGCGGTCTTTGTGGAGGTGGGCTTGGTGACGGACTTGAGCTTGCTGGAACCAATGTTGTCAGGAACACAATCAGGTGTAGTGACAGGAATGCTAGTATGTGAAGACTTGAATGACTGTTGGTTGCTGACTTGATCGCGGAAGTGTCGTCCGTACAGGTGGTAGAGGATGCAGGTGACGATACCGAGGAGGAAAGCGATGACGGCTGGAAGAACTTCGAGCATATCCATGTTGATGACTTTCAAGGAATGCTGTTGTCTGTTGTTCAGGTATCAAGAGAGTTTGTTGTAGAGGTAGGAGGTTCGAATGTCTGAAAATGCTGTGTGGGGGTAGTGTTTCAAGAAATTGAATGATTGTTTGAAAAGACGCCGCTCGAGCAGGGTGAAGTTTTCAACGCGCGAGAAGTGGTGTAAGCTTAGAGCTCGTACATTCACTGAACATGTATCGGTTGTTACTGTCTTTCTCGCTAGAGCATTGACTATCATTTTTAGTAGATCGGTCAGTGTACACTGCGAATGGCTTCCAGAAGTGCAAGTACAGTCCCTGTCATGGCAATGGAAAGCTGAACATCTTGAAATACTCTGACTATCCTAACAGCAGCTCTGCAAGCATCGGCGGCTCTGGGAGTCGTTCTGGCAGTTCTGGTTGTTCTGTGCTTTCCGGCAGGTCAACTTCTTCTTCGTGGAGTCCAGGCTCAGCTAAGAGTAGCTTCATCAGCATATTCAGCAGCATTACGAGACCAAAAACCGATGTTTATAGCATCATTCACACTTGCTCCTGGCACGAGACACCTGTGCACGCCGTGTACCATCCAGATTATCGATAGTCCAAGCAATCTGCAACCGCTGTATGAATTTGCCAGAGTCGCAAATTACTGATACCCTCCAGGTCATCAAGGTCGAGGAAGAAGAGGACCAGGTAGAGCGTGAGGAGATCAACGACATTGTTCCAGGTCTCCACGAGGAGATCGAAGAGGTACCAGAGAGCCACAACAACATACTCCAATTGAACACGGAGGGCAGACATGGCGTCAGTGCGCGTTGGTTGTAGGAAGGCTTTGTGTTGGGTTGTTGTGAGTGCGTTGTTGAGTGAGTGGGGAGTTGACGAGGTTTCATTTGAGAGAAGTTTGGAGGCGTCTTTGTGGTGGAACGCCTTGAACGACCGACGCGTATGTTAGTCTGATGGTTTCAAAACAACAGAAAACATAACCAAGAAAGTTAGACAAGGCAGGGTCGTTGAAAATGCTCGGCAACTATGGACCTTCATTAAATTATGCACACTATAATTAGACCGACTCGATGTCAAGTATAGATATACTGCATGTTTTCTTCAGGTGGATATTGTTCTCCTGAGTATTGTTACTTCCCTCATACATGAATGCATCATTGCCCTTCATTGGCAGCACACCGGACCTATCTTCACCATCATAGGCGGGCCAATGTAGGTATCCAAAGCCAATACGCAAATCCATTGATGCCTGATATGGCTGCAAGGTAGGGAACAAGAACATTGGAGTTTAGACACCACATGTGTCGAAGACACGACACCGATGCAAGTAGACCTGAAGTATCTCATAAGGGACGACAGCCAAGTGCACCAGCAATGTCCGCCACTGTCTGAATGGAGGCTGCCACGTCTCCAGATTAGCGTATACTCGAGGGAAAACAAGCACAATAATTCGAGAAGCCAAAAAAGCGGAATAATCCACGGCGGATCTGAGGTCGGAACGGTGAGAACCTTCACCACGAAAGATAGGTAAGATATTCAGCCCCATATGTGACAGAGAATATCCATAGACTCCTTGAGCTCCTTGAAATAATTCCTTGCGATGCCGAATTGGATCATCATGGTCGATAACAGTGCAATAGCAGAAGAGTTCCTCAGTATGTTGTCAAGCAGCAGCTCCTCGATGTTTTCGACCGTGGACTGAGGAAGGACTCGGCGCGCGGAAATTGCGTGGCGAGTGGCATAATGAAATTCTTTTCCGAGGACGATGATGGGACTCCGGGAGATTCGACGTTGTGTCTATGCTTTGAGTATAAAGGTACCTCGAAGTCTAAAGTTCTTTCATTCTGACCCCTTTAAGACTCATTTGCAAGTGCCCTTCATTAGCACAAATTTTCGCGAATAACTTCGGAGGAGCCATGGCTCTTCAATCTGATGCATTCACCTGGTCGACGACAAAATAAATTCTTATGTTCGTGAAGTAACGCATCGAAGCATGCCCTCAACGATTTGATTCTAGTGATTCACCTTCCCGTACAAGTCGACCCTATACAAGCCAACGCCGAAGTCGAGGCGGCCATGTTTCCGCCATAATGAACTTCCAAGTTCTCAGCCTGCATACGGCCTTAAAATAGCTCCCATCATCATGTAACCAAAGCCAGGATCACCTCCACCCCCACTAGCAAAGGTCATGTAAGTTTCGATACCACGGACTGAGACTTCGGGATAAGGAGCGGTAACTTACCCTCCACCACCAAGCTCAACACCAACAAGCAACCAAGCCATTCCAAACATAGCAATCCACTGAGGCCAAGTATATCTCAAGTGCAACCTCTTCCTGAGGATAAAATTCCAACCAGATCCCAAACCTCCAATTACCAACCCAAGCAACAACGTAATACCAATAACACGTGAGCTGTAACTAATGAGAACAACCAATCGCATCGCCTGGCGGACCAGGATGTTCAGACCCCAGTAGACCGGAATGAGTTTGACGAGCCGAATGCAGTCGGTATCTGTGAGAAGGTGTGGGACGGAAAAGACGTAGAGCATCACGAAAAGCATAAAGCGGAAGAAAAGATGGGTTATGAAGGGTCCTAGGAGACGAAAGACATCGTAGCGGAGGCCCTGCAGAAGCAATTGTGTTGATAGGGCGGGGTGGCCTGGCTGGGGCGGCGAGGGCTCAGGCGGAACGTATGTATCCAATGAACTCGACATCCTGGAAGGCTTTTGGTCAAGAAGAAGGGAAATATAAAGTAAACTGAAATGTGTTCGTTTGATGTCTTGGAAGTCGAGTCGTTGCCTGCACAGGAATGTTGAAATTTGTTGCGGCGCAGCCCGCTGAGCCCCTGAGATTGATTATATAAGCCGACTCTCGAAAATACCTCACGTGATGGGTTAGCAAATGATCCTCGGGGTGTGCAGCGCTTTTGTATCTTGCAAAGTACTGTACAAATGTATGCGTACGTCCATGAATAGGGACTCTGCCTATCCCTTGTGGTAATCCCCCAACTTTGGCATTGCCAGATCCTCACGTGCTTCCCTGCGCAACCTCAAGTTGACCATCAATCTAGACGCTGCCCGGTGTCCAACCTCTTCTCTTCAACCTTTGGCCGCCCTGCCAGACATTTGTGTCCAATCCCCCAGTCTTGGTACGTTCTCTAGTTTCGCTAGCAACTCCAGTATCCGTACACTTGATATTATCTTCGTCCTCATTCCCACTTTCCTCTCCAAATCCCAGAAGCTTGGCCTGTTCAATAGCTGCCAGCTCCGCAGCAGCAATGACCTCCTTCAGCACACTCTTATCGTACTCAGTGATCAATCGATGTAAGTTCCAGGTGGCTGGCCAGCGCGATGACGAGCGGAAGACGGTGGACCGTCGTAGTGAAGAATACGCAGATAATGGAGTCGAGGATCGTGGAGAGGACCATGTATGCAAGCATCATGCCGATGGCGAAGGATGTCTTTGGGTTTTCGTAGCAGAGAAGAAAGGCGAGCGAGAGGATATAGATGATTGCATTATGAATGCTCGTGAGAGGTGAAGGTATCTGCAGCTCGATTGAATTGCTTGAGGTAGAGAGGTCCATGTTGTGCGACTGGAAAACGATACGTATAGCCGATTTTGACAATTGGATTAGGTCGATTCTGATGATGTATGGCGCGATGTTGGACGTGTTGTTCAAGCGGCGGCGGATTTCAAGTTTGTTGTAGGCAAGCTAAGCGAGAGGAAAACAATGGACAACATCGGACACTTCTATTGTGCCACGCCTGTTCATTCAAAGTCACTGGATTAAACACTTGTTATGAAGCTTCTGGATGTGAGAGCATTTTATCAGCAGACATTATCCATCTGACCCTTTGTTCTTGTTCAACCCACAACGCTAAAGGCTGTCATGGTAGCCAGCATCCATACCCCAAAGGCGACGCGATCCGACAGCATTTCCGTTCCAAGCAACCTCTCCTATCCCAGACTAACATAATCATTCTTCTACATAGATCATCTCCATCTCCCTTCGGTGAGGCATCCTATTTCCATGTTCCGAGTCCGATTCCCAGTCCTCGTCCGAGAGATATGGATGACCATCCAAGCGGTTCATCTCTCGGATCTTGACCTTCTCCTTGATCCTGTCCCAAGCTTCCACTGTCTGTGTTCCCTGATCAGTCATCTTGACCCTGCGATGAATCACACAATGTCTTCCCTTCTTATCCTTCTTCTTCTTCTTCGCCACCATTATATTCAGATTGAAGATCGCCACCCGAATATCCCGATCAGCCAGCTTCACCAGCTCGTACAGCGGAGCCAAAAATCGAAATAATCTTGGCGAGTGCGTGACTCCCATAGCTGCAATAATTACGTAGATCGGATTCTTGATAGCGACCTCGCCGATCGTTTGGAGAGATCGACCGAGAATGTAGATCGCGTAGGCGCCGAGGCAGAGGCGGAAACCCATGTAGATCCAGGTGAATGTGAAGGCCATATATTGGAGGAAGCTTGTCAGAAGAACAAGAGAGTAGTGCATGGTCGTGGAGAAGATGATACTGGCGCATCGAAGGTAGACCTTGACGACGTTGAGAATCCCTCGGGGGACATCTTCTAGGATGAGTTCTCGGAGGAAGATCATTGGCGCGAGGAGCCAGGCTGTGATTGTGTCTGTCAGTCGACTGACCCAGGGAAGGTCGAAATGGAGGAGCATGTCGTGCAATGATTCCGTGGCGAGTGAGCACCCTAGGTATGATCGAAGCGCGTTCTGTTTGAGCAGCGAGATTGTATTGGAAAGTGGGAGAGCATGTGAGGAATAGGCAGTACCTCGGTACTAGCGCGTCGACAAGCGAGGAAAATGTTTCGATCTAGAGATATTCACCTCTGCTTGCATCTTCACGAAGTCGCATGTGACTTTGGGCACGACTAACTAGGATAAAGCAGTAAACAAAAAAATACTCAAAAATGAGTGCAGTGAGATGTCCACAAATTTTCGCGTCAGATTTCACTACTGCCCAATACTCTCCAAGAGACGCATCTTGTTCAGTGTTTTAGATCCGATTTCTTCTCCCTCAGACTTCATCTCTGATGATGCCGCTCGGCATTTTTCGGAGCAGTATCTCGACTTCACTTGATAAGGAAAGTCCTCTGTCGCAAAGTTTCATCATCCACAAACTCCATAAGCTTACCCTCCATGATCCCTCCCACGCGAGCAGCTCCAATCATTGAGAAGTGGTCGCCTTGGTCTCTCAACACCATCGGAACATCGAAACCAAACAGCACAACCACCAAGTCTCCGGCGCGAATATCACTTACACCAATGCCGAAAAAGCCAGAACGTGTGATGAGCAGTTTTCGTCCAACGATCGAATGGAGCATTAATGATATACCGTCTTCGCACAACTCGGTGTCCGTGGATGATGTCGATGAAGCCGAGTTTGAAACATTGGTTGGAGCTCCGGCATGGTCGCTAGTAGGAACCCATTTGTCGAAGGCTCTGGAAAGACCTTTGTCGTTACAGAATCCGCAGGTCATAACGTCGCAGATAGAGTCCGCTGCTCGGAGATGCTTGAATTTAGAAGCCGGATCATTTGAAGGTACATCGAGGGTACTTCTTTGTCTAGCCAGAGTTCGGAAGCTCACAAGGTTAGAGTACATTGAGGCTGGGTTGACAACGTCTCCGTCATTGACGTTAAACGTTGATTCTACATGATCAACAGCCACGCCTTGAATAATCAATCTCGGCCCGAGTGGAACACACTGAGTTTTGCGTCCTTTGGAGGCGCTGAAGCGCTCCCGGTTGGCAGGCATGAGCATAACGGCTGGGTTGGAGTCTCCATCCGCAGTCTGAGAAGAGAGATCTAATGCCCACGAGGGCATCTTCTCGCCGGATCGACTACCCACCGATAGATCGCTATAGATACGACCTCCCGAGACTGCTACTACAGCCGCGCTGAATTTTGTGTAGATAGTTGCCGCTGTTTGAGAGTAATTCGGGGGAAGTAATGCTCGATGCGGTTCCAGCAGAAAACTCAAAATGCCAAAGAGCTTATCTCGACTGTCAAGGGATCTATATCGTCGAGTGAAAACAGCCATGGCAAAGAGGGGATGGATATGCGCAGTCCTTTGTAATCCAACGAACCCACTTTCAGTACGGAAATGGCAGGCTGCTTCGAGCCCATAAAGTATTTCGTGTGTCTCCCAAAAAGTGGTCTGATCAAACTCGGATATATCAGTCTTGCCCATCAAAGTCATTGGGCCAGCCATCTCCATCGCTTCTTCCCTCGCTGCGAGGCGGAACAGAGACCCTAAGCAACAATCAGATGTTTTTTCGACAGATTCGTATAGGGGTAAACGGGGCGGTGTGACATACAAGTCATCGACTCTTTTCCGCAGATAATCTTTGGATCACGAAGAGTGAGAGCGAATTCTTGACATGTCCAGAGACGAGACCACCACGGTCTGGAGAGAAGCCTGAACAAAGCGACTGAAAATCTTCCTATCTCAGACCGGTGTTCATTATCCGATTTTTGAGCTGCATCTATGTGGTCTCCATCGTCAGGCTCCGACCTGCTTGACGAAACCTTCCTTGATTTAGCCATCTCTTGAAGTTTTTCAAAAACGAAATCGCTGTCGTCTGCTTCGGGGCCAAGCCAGCACAACACATTTTCCGCCGCGGGGTAGATCTCACTCATTAATTTGACCTGACCCTCTTTTTCAAGCGGGTCGTTTTGGTTGATACACAAGGCATCGATCCATAATCTTCTTGGTTCTTTCTGATACCTTAAATGAAGTAGAGCTGTCTCGAGATTGGGTGTGATTCCAAACTCTGTCTCGTTCAACTGAATTGACTTCATCGTGGCTGAGGTTCCCCATACATATGACAACGCTTCGTACCGTGGATCGTCCCAAAGATGCTCAATGGTCAGCGAACCTCGGATCGGCTCATCATCTGAGCCTGGAAGAAGTTCAAAAATCCGTATCTCATGTGCATCGGTCATCTTCGGGCCAGGATACAGGTGAGTCGAGTCGCTGCTCGTCGCACCCTCTCCTGTTCCTCCGTTTCCTTTGCCAGTCACCAATGGACTCGCAGATTTGGGGTCATACCCTTTCAAGAACAGCTGAGATAGATATCCCAGCGCTTCGAGTAAAGTTTCCACCACTTCTCCATCCCAATCTGCAAACATGGGCTGAGCGAACAGTCTATCCAGGTCGAGCTCCGAGATAATTTCGAAATCAAGGAGCTCATATATGGCCATTAAAGGATTCATGGTAATGATTTCCTGAAGCATATGGACGTCTTCCTCAATCTCCGACCAATCATACATGTCCGAGGGACGAAACAAGTGTTCTACTCCCAATGCTCCTAAATCAGAAGAGCTGGCGTCCGAACTAGAAGCACTGCCGTCAGGTGTATCGCGCTTTGCATCGGTTTCCGGCGTGAGTTCCTGATCAGAAAGATTTCCCGACTCCGTTGAACTCTCATCTTCTTCCGCAGCCAAGGGTGGCATCTCGCACATTCGCTCCAGCTCAGTCTTCATCCACCTGACAGAATCTCCAATGTAGCGGAATATCTCACTAGCAGAAACCAGTTCGTTGACAATGCTATCCAGAATAGCGATACGTCCGCTACATTCGTCGAGAACTTCACCCAGTATCTTCCAGTTCTCTTGGTCATGCGGTTCAGTGAGAGCGTCCGGAAGCTTGGGAAAGCTAAAAGCGGTGAGAGGAGCGCTGTTGAGTACGCCTTCCTCTTTGCTTATAGCCAGATCTTTGTATAGGTCTTCAACAGACATGATGATCTGCAGTTAGACTTCGTGGTTCCAGTTTTGCGTAAGCGTGCAAGTGCGGGGTTCGAGCTCCCTACGTAGCCGCCTGCTCTTTCTTGCAGTTAAGTTGCCAGCCGAAGGGGTGAGATACACTTTGCCGACTAAGCCTGAAGACCTTTCTACTCCTTTATCAGAATTTTCAATGTTCGGCGTACTGATAACGCTGATGCAGAAGGGTGCTCATACGGCGACCATGGTGCTGGAATCCGGATCCGACAGTCACGAGGTCATAATCCTTCTGATTAGCTCGAAGTGCAAAAACTACATAATTATACTGTTTTGAAATACTTCTATACTCCAACGAAATAAATATGTGTATGTAAACTTGAAAGATACTGTTTCAGTTATTTGGACTCATTCCAATAAACTAAGCTCTTTCAATTACAATTCAAAGGGCAGTATATGCCAGAGCAGGGATGATGCATCCCTGCTCCCAAGAGCCAATCAACCAGAACAAATAACGCCTCAATTCGTGTGTCGGGCCAAGAGAGAACACAGTCATATTGCATAGTGGGCTTGAATTCCTAACACATAATTTCCAGACTATCCTTGGAGCAGAGGTAGAAGAAGATTTTTCGTTGTTTGCTGCGGACTAAACCCTCGCTTAACTCAGCGACAAAGCCTTTGGAGTCTCTTTTGAGCTCCGAAGATCGTCGTCTTGAGCGTCTTACAATCAAGGATCTTATACCACAGTATCACAGGAGGAGTCGCAATTGACACAGGAAACAGGGCTAGATATTGGTTTTCTGGATTGACATGCGACTGTGATGCTTCTCGCCTAGTATGTAAAATAGTCCACTTAATCCAGTTCAATAGCATATAATTACTGCATTCAAAGCTTTCTGCTTCCCGATATTCGGTCTCGGTAACGTCAGTCGAAAACTTTCCGAGTCTTACCAGCCCAAACGTCTCCATAATGCCATCCCATTTTCGAACTTCCTACTCAAATTCTTGCCGAATAACTCTGATCTACTACTTCGCAACGCTCCGTCCAACAACCGTCCCGACCCACTTCGTCGGCATGACATCCGTAAACTTCGGAACATCACCCATAATCTCCTCCACACCCGTCAACTTCTCAACCGCCTCCAAACTCTCCCAGAAAATCACCGCTTGGACATGATAATCCGAAACCTTGTCGCCCGTAGTGACTGACCAGCTGACTAGTCCTTGAGGTCCCCAGACTTTCTCGACAAGTGGCCAGTGGTGGCTGAGGTAGTATTCGAGGTTGAAGGATGAGGCGGCAGATTTGGGGTAGATGAATTGCATGACCACTTGAGAAGGCATGGTGGCGGTTTTCAGGAATTAATTTAGGGGTTTGGTATTGAGCTTAATTGTTGGCAGATGAAGAGATTGTATTGTGGTGGTCAGGGGTTTTGGATGTTGATGTTGCTGTACTGAGTGAGCTTTTCCAGTATCAGCACCACGGCATGCATATATACTGGAAGTCTTCCGATTCCGGCTGTTCGGCTTCCAAAGTCGGGTTATATTTGTGGCTCTGAATCATTGTTGCGGGAAATAATTCAACTATCCTCGGTGATAGGCTGTCTGCTTACGAAGGTTGTACAGATACTGGGTGCTTATGCCGACTCCACTGTCTCCTGTCAGCTTTCTGTGGAAACCTTGGCAGAGTCCGGAATAGCTGCGTTTCTTCACAGCGGGCTAGACCTTAGTGGATCTTCAGAATCCTTGCGGAAATCATGGTTATTTATGTTCATGATGAAGTTAGAATGACAAATCAAGCTTTCAATCTATCAGGAAGACAGTGGGGGGCTCGAGAACGATAAATAAGCGGAGCCTGTAAAAGATACAATTCGCAATCGACTTTGACCTGATGTGTTGCCTAGAACCGTCTCTATGCCACTATCCTAAATCATAACAATCATATTCCCCTTATAACGACGCTTCTCCGCCCTCTCCGGCAGATTCTCCGCCTCCTCCATCTTGACAGTCGTAATCTGGCTCCTAATCCCATGCTCCTTCACCATCAAAAACATCTTCTCCATAGCCTCCACGCTAGCATGAAGCGAACCCTTCACCACAATCTCGTGGAATGAGATATTTATTGCATCAAACTTGAACCCGTCAACAGAGAGCCCTAAAACCACGGAAGTACCTCTGAGTCGGAGTCTGTGCAAGATCTAGTCATTATCTGGGATGTTGTCTGTGCAGACGATAGCAGCATCGAGACCAATGCCGTCTGTGAAATCGAGGATCTTCTGTGGCGAGGAAGGATCTTTGGACGAGACAATGAGGTCTGGCTAGAGGGCTTTCGGGACAACGGATTCGTGAGATCACGAGAAGAGATGGCGACGACGCGGCAGCCCATTGCTTTGGCGAACTGAACTCCAAGGAAACCGAGGGCACCTATGCCCACGATGGCGACAGAATGGCCTGGGGAGAGGTTGGCTTCCAGCAGGCCATGGAACACTGTTGCACCAGCACACATCAAGGGTGCAGACTCTTTGAGTCCGAGTATTAGCAGATTGGTACATTCGATATTGGGACGGACTTACGATCAAAGGGAACCTCTTCAGGGATATGCAAGATAGCATCGTCAGAAGTGACCATGTACTCCGCAAATCCCCCATCAGCACCAAGGATGCCATGCATAGTCTGATTGAAACAGTATCGAGCGCTTGTCTTCCCACCAAAAGTCGCAACGTGCCATTTACATCCAGCACAATCTCCGCACGCGTTCTTGAAGAGGTATACACCGACCTTGTCACCAACCTTCCAGTCTCCTTTCACGTCTGGGCCAAGTGCAGAGATGTTTCCTGTGGGCTCGTGGGATCCGATGAAAGGAAGTTTGGTGTTGAAGGAGCCTTCGTAGACCATGTAGTCGGTGTGGCAGAAGCTTGATGCGACGAGACGGACGAGGATTTCTCCTGGTCCTGAGATGGGGACCGGAATATCGTTTTTGAAGATGGTAGTTCCCTTGAACTATTTCGAATTTGTCAGTATGAGCGCCGTGTAAGTCGAAATGAAGGGTAGAGCTAACGCTGGTGAGCCTCAATGTTTTCACAGTCTTGGAAATGGATTGTGCCATGGTTGTCGGGAGTATGAATGAAGTAATTGTTCTTGTTGAATTGACATTAGATTGGAGTCTTCGAGGCCTAGCGGTGACATAGATGTACTTCTAAAGCCATATGTATGCGAATTCTAAAGCCCGACATAATTGAATACTTCCGTACCAGAACTTCACATAAAGGCGCTCATTTATCGTGCCAAGGGTGGTTGCGTGTTGATCTGAATTCTTTTCTTGCTTTAATCATACAAAAAATACCAACCGATCCTCATTGACTTACTTTTTGCCAAATGATAAGGCATTGCACACTGCACCTTGAGGCGACCAATGCGAGCCATGATTTTGAACATGCCGTCGACACCCTCAAAGTCTTCTCTCGCATGGGACAATGCTTCAGTAAATCGAACTGTAAGTCCCTGGTTTTGAGATGAAGGTAATCAAAAGGTTAACATACTCATGCGTCGAAGCACGATACTCAACAACTTACGACGCACTCCGTCCCGGCAATCGTTCCTCCTGGCTTCCAATAGGTCTACCCACGGCCTTTCAACCGTGGATATCTCCGCTTCGCTCACTATCAAGTCGTACTCACACTATCGATAAAAAGCCTCATGCTTCTCTCCAATATCAATTTAACCGAACCAGCCAGCACTTGCGGCACATACCTCTCCCATGACGTTTGTGTACATTCAAGCCCCCCCTGACACTCCTCGCTTACATCGCTTCCATCGGCTCGTCACCACATCCACATCCCCACCACAACAAGCAGGCGAGCATGCATGCATGCTGATCCCCACCCCACCACAAATGTCGCACAGCTTGATTTGTAAGATCGCAACTAATTCCCTAGTACACCATCCCGAAAACAACATGAATGAAGCGCTTGTACGACGTGCAGAGTAGTGCATTATCAATGTGATTCCTTGAGCTTATTGCGATTGTTGTCAAGGCCGACTTTGTATCGGCGTTGCTTTGTATCGGCGTTGAGAAGCAATAGTTGCCGTGGTCCAAGATTTCCACGTCATGACGCTTCTCCGCTACCGCTTATGGCTGAGACATCGCCGCGGCGATGTCGAGATGGAGATGTCTAAATCCGATATACTTGCCAGCCAAGTACGAAGATATTGAACGGTAGGACAATTGGTAAGCTAGTTTTGCTTAGTCCCGTGGTTCCGATTTCTTGGGAACACTTCACCAAATATATATACGTCGATGCGTTGATCTTTCGAATCTGAACAACAACCAACACAAACACATCTCAAGCTCCTTCTCGACCTAAATTCAACAACTACCACCGCTTCACGCCCCTTCACGCCCCTTCACATCAACACGAAACCTACCTGAATATCGGTATACACGGTCACCAGCATCACCACCTCCTACTGTAACCCCCTCTCATTCCCAAAATGTCTTCCCCCACCTCCTACAAAGCCGCCGTCCTCCTCTCTCCCAAATCCCGCCACACGATCGAGACACGTTCCCTCCCCGAACTTAAGCCAGATGAAGTCGGCATCAAAATCGAAGCCACAGCCATAAATCCCGTGGATTGGAAAATGCGAGATTATGATCTTTTCCTACCTGGTTATGTACGTCCTCTCTCCCTTTCCCACTCTATCGACCGTTTCCTTTCAACGCCACCATAATCAAACCCCACAGCCAAAGCAAAATCATTAGATAGACATCACGACCGAGTGAGAGACTAAATACTGACTATCTCTCTGCTATAGCCCGCGATCCTCGGCTCCGACGCCTCCGGCACAGTCGCGTCCTTAGGAAGTTCTGTCCACAACTACTCCATCGGCGACCGCGTCTTCTTCCAAGGCATTCTCGGGACCCCTCAATCCAGTACATTCCAACAATACTGCGTGATGCCCTCCTCTCTCATAGCACCCATCCCAACCTCCACGTCATTTGAGCAAGCCGCCGGAATCTCCCTCGCCACCATGGCCGTCGCAATAGCATTCTACCACACGATCGGCTACGGCATGACACCACCCTGGTCTACCGGCGGTGAAAAAGTCGGGAAGGGGAAATCGATGGTAATTCTCGGAGGCGCGAGTTCAGTAGGCCAGTATGCTGTTCAACTTGCGAAATTGTCAGGGTTCGAGAAGATCGTGACGAATTCTGGCGTGGAGAATATCGAGATGGTGAAAGCGCTAGGCGCAGATATCGTGTTGGATAGGAAGGTTTCTGGGGCGAGGGAGTTTGTGGAGGCGGTTGGAGAGATGGAGGTGGCGTTTGTGTTTGATGCTATTTCTGCGCCGAGTACGCAGAGGCTTGGGGTTGAGATTCTTCAAGCGGTGGAGAAGAGGAGTGCGGACTCATGTCTCGTTACGCTGCATACGGTGCATCCTGATCATCCGGATCCGGAGGCTGTGAAGCTAGGTTTGAAGGAGGGCAAGGAGAATGCGAATGGGAAGGTGGAGATTAGGCAGGTGCTTGGGTTGGGGAGTCAGAAGGATTTGAGGTATTTAAGTGAGCCGTTGATGGGGGCGCTTGGTGGGGAGGAGGGCTGGATTGCGAAGAGGAAATTTGTGCCGAATAGAGTGAGGCTTGTTGAGGGGGGCTTGGGGAGCGTGGATGAGGCGTTGGAGTTGAATAGGAAGGGTGTTAGTGGGGTTAAGGTTGTGGTTAGGCCGTGGGATGGTGAGTGAGTGGGTGGAGTGTGGGTTTTTATTTAGACATTTAGCTCTGTGGATGGTAGGATAATTGCTGCAATGCTGCGTATAGCGGAAAGGATTTCTTCTGATTGGTATCATTAGACTGGTTGATCTGTTCTCGGTTGCGATGACTTACCGAGCGTTTTAAAATTCCTGGCCTCAAAGAGTGACCCAAAATTCCAATAACTCGTGACACAACATAACAAGAAAGGACTGAGTTGATTCATGTCGCAAGCAAAATCTGGCTTGGCAGCAGAAAAGATGATTTAGACACAGCGGTAAGCATCAAGCCAAGATGTGGGAGAAAATAAATATTCATGGTAGATACGATGAATTGACGATTAATAATATAAACGCCACCCAATGCAACAGAAACATGTCAGCCAGGATGTGCCAACTAGACAGTAAGGAAAACAAAATAATCCACAATTTTAGATCCCCCACTCCATCGCTCGTACGCAAGCACAGTAAGCCCAGCCCATAGCAGGAGCATATTCACAAAGTCCAAACAAAAGGCACCAAACAAGACGAGAAGCTCCGAGTCGGTAAAACCAGGTCAAATCAGCCATATCAGGCTAAACAGACCTTCCATCTTGACTCGGATCTCACCGGTCATTTAATACAACCAGTTCTGGCTCAGACAGTCACCGTACTGCCGTCCATACTTGCCGCCATCTTTCCACCCGCAATGACCTTACTCTTCAACGCACTCCTGATGTCCCTCAAACTCCTCTCATGCCACTGGTCAAACCCTCCCTCGCTCAATGGCCAAAGCACCTTGTTCTCCGTTGTGCCACCGCATCCTCTAACGACATCGCTGAATCTCGGTGCTGGTACACTCGTCAGGGTATCAAGTTCGGATGCCAGTTCGCGGCAGTAGTCGTCTAGGGGTAGATCATTGACATCGTTTCCGAAGGGATTCTCCAATTCGTTTCCGATGGCCGCGAGACCGAGGATGATGTATGCTGCTGCGATGGTTCCCGGGATGGTGATCCATTTCAAAGCGTCATAAAGTTGGAAGGGGAGGAGGTATACGTAGAGGAGCACAATCTGCGAGATCAAGATGTTGTATCCAACTGGCAAAGGCGTGGTGAGGACGCGCTCAGCAGAGGATTGAGTGTCTGTCAATGCGGCGATGGCGGTCATGATCTGACCAGTGATGACGGGATTCTTGAGCGTGCCGTTCACAGATACTTCTTCGATGTACGAGGCGATGTAGGTGAGGATCTCTAGGGGAAGGTTTCCCAATGGACGATCGGCCCGCTTGAGGACTTTGCGGGGATTGGATTCCGCGAAGGGGATTCCGAGGTAGATTCCGACTGCTTTCCAAGGCGAGTGTTTATGTTCGATTGTATTCTCTTCTTTGTGTGCTGCAAGGGCGAAGGTATCGAGATGGGAAACCAAGGAGTTGATGTCGGGGTAGTGAGCGTAGGGTTCGAAGCGGAGCTTGTGCTTGAGGGAGACGGCAAAGGCAAGAATCATGTTGATGGCGGTTACTTTGGAGAGGAGATCTTCTTTGGCGTGGTCGGGTCGCTCGTCAATGTGTACCCAGATGTTGCGGGCGAGGTTGCGGGCTTGTACGGAGAGGGTGGCCCAGGACTTGCGGCCGTCGGAGTATCGCTCGTAGGCGGTTGTGCTGCGGAATGAGAGGGCGAGACCGACTACGAAACCGAGGACTGTGAGGAGGAGGGTGTTTACGGCGACTGTGGGTAAAATCAGAGAGCAGTCCTTGGAGGTCCAGGTAAGAATACTTACGGGGATATACGAATTGAGAAATACAGGTTATACATGTTGCCCAGCCTCCAACGATGGCTAATGGAAGCAGCATTCGAGGTGTCACACTTCCGTGCATTCTCATGAAGTAAGGAAGCTTAGAATGTCCATCCATGTTTCGAGGGCCGACCTTTTCCTCAATTAGCTTGGGACACCTCAATTGGAGATCAAAAACGTACGAAGTAGTCCTCGAGACCCGGCTCAAGACGACTCATTCTGTTCATGCCGCTCATGGGTGTTTGTGTGCCGCTGACATGTACATCCGTCATGTCCTTCGTCCATGTTGATCTCCTCGAGGCATTTACTGGTACTTGTGGTACATCGTAGTGATGGATTGCATCTGCGTGTGCGTGTGCTTGTGCATTTCCACCACCGCCGGCGCCGGGAGCTGGGCCATCGTCGGACATTATGATGAAGTGAAAGAAACGAAGAGATTGAGAAGAACGAAAGAACAGGCTAGTAAGTGAAGCTCGATTGACACCGAAGGAGACTTCCAACGACGAGCTGCTCTGAGTACTGAAGGTGGAGAAATGATTAACAGGAAGGAAAACAGAGAAATGCGGAGAAGAAGGAGAAGCTCTGGTTATAAGAAGAGAGAACAGTACGAGAAAGAAAAAAATCTAGACCTCGTACCCTAGCAAGGCAAGGAGGTCTTGATCCAGGGGAACCTTTCCGCCCCCAGTTTCCAAGCCATCAGCTTACGGGTTCACGGTGGGTCTTGGCCGTTTTAGAAACGTCTGATGGGTATATTGGATATGAACTAATGCTCTTTTCTGGCGAGCTTCTCGGCTGCCCTGCATGTTTGATGGAGAGTCATCCCGAGATTCAGATTTTGATTGGTACGTTTTGAGTGAGACCTCTGGGATGCTGGCGCAATGAGGATAAAAATACATGGGGGTGGATAAAATATGCAGGCCCCCTAGACGAGGCTGAAGTTTGGAACGGCTCGGGCCACTGGGAGGCTTCCACGTCGAATTGGAGCTGAGGACTTGAATGCAGTGAGATATTGATTTGATGTGATTAAAGAATGCCGAGTATCAACTGTATGCCTGTTCTGGACAACTGGAATTCGCAGCTTGATCGTGACTGGGGATGGATTTGTTCTGTTGGGTTGAAGAAAGATTTTTCTCGGGGTCAGATTTTGACTTTGGGGCTTGCTTGCCCGCGTCAGCCCCTGGCGGGAGACGTCCAGTGGCGGCGGGAACGCTGACTAGCCTGACTGGACACGCCCTGGCCTGAATGCACATTTCAGGGGTCGAACCGGCACGAGCACGAGGATGAAGACGAGTCTCGAACATGTTTCAACCCACCGACCAGTCTTCCCCTGCAGCGGGCTCGTGCTTCAAGCGGTAAATTCATTCCAGACGCCATTCCAGACGGTATTCCCGACTGCCGCTTGAAACAACCGTCAAATCAGAATATAAAAGAAAGGGTAGATCCAGATGGGAAAAGGAACGAGAAGCTTCATGCCTTGAAGCGATCATCGTGGGTGAGGGATGATCTTAGAGATGGGTGTATCATATCTGAAATGGACTTACGAGTAATAGGAAGGGATGTGAGGGCATGGGAATGCATCGCTTACAGAGAGAATGGGGATGTAATCATTGAATGGACGGACTGTGAACAATTCAGAGGAGTGCAGCACTCAAACAAGTGATAGGCAGGAGTGAGCAAGAAAGGGAAAAGGCCGCCTGCAGAGCCAAGATCATTGGATAAATCCCGATACATAAAAATCGCCAAGATAAAGCGGGAAAGTAGATGTAGGGAGTAAATACGGAAATACGAGACGAACTGTCAGCGAGTCATTTTTGAAAATACTACTTTGCGAGAAGCGTAATGAGAAGGATTGATGCCCCTATTACATGATAGAAACTGCTGGTTGGACGATGAAAAGTTGTAATGACAAAGAGAGAAGCAGAAGAAAGGAAGGAAGATATTCGCTGGTGGACTGGGATCAGTTGACAGCGACAGAGCGACAAGGCTGAGTGGTACAGCCAGAATTCCCGACTGAGCTAACCTTACATGATTGGATGTCAAGAGCGAGACGAGGCTGATGAGCTTGAGAGGGTCACCTGACTACACTTTACCTTCAATGGTACCTTTTTCAATACCATGATATGCTTTCTGGCAGTATATAAGGCACTATGCAACTGAACTACCTCTAGTACTTTCGAATCCCAGACATGTTCAGTGTATTTGTTTTGCCACTTCCTTACTAGTTCATGATCGACGAGGCGACGATTGTACATTTACCTGGCTTCTGCACGCCTTATACTTGGATCTGCTCTTCGCCCTTCTTACTCAGTCTATCTATCACCTTGACTTCCTCATACCTACATTCTGAACTCCTTGGGGTGGAAAATACTAGTATAAATTGATATCACGTTTCTACATGAGGGTCCAATGCTTAGTCATGTCTTCACATGCTTTCATTCCTCACTTCAAACATCCCAAGCAACGCGCCCGCCACATCCAATCCAATCCTCATCCTCTCCATCTTCCCCATGATCCAATTCGCCCCGTCAGCCGCTCTCCTGCGCTTCCCATTCGATGCGCCTGAGATATCCGCCGCAGGAACGTAGGCCGAGGTCAAAGTAGCTGCATATTTCGGGTCATACGCACCACAAGCTCTTCGTTGTCGACGAGTCGTACCAAAACATACGAGACTATGACCTAAGAGCCGTGACACCAGCTGTTTCTTACTCGAACCCTCTTCATTACTCGATCTGCATGTGCATTGGATACCGGTACTAGACATTGTATAGACTCGTTGTTTTGCTTTAGCATGGTTCTCCACTGGTGAAGCTTGTTTCCTTTCTTGGGTTCACATGTGAATCTCTTTGTTGTTCTTGACACTCTGCTCGGCTTTTCCCTTCTGTACAAAACATATCCTATGTCAAGATGATAGGTAAGACAGTCGCAGACCACGGGTGCAACCGTCTTGCTAATTCAAAGATATAGATCATGTTCTGGGTCGGCCCTCTGTGCAATTCAGAAAGATACAAGTGCTGGCCGTTGTTTCGTTTTGGTCATTCTACCTCTTCCGGTATGTCCACCATTATCCCGAAACTAGCTGGACTAATTGTGCTGCAGAGGACACAAACATGGTCCGCCTACTCTACGAAAGATCTCGCGACGACTCTCTACCATCCTCACACCATGGCAGACCCTGGTGTTGACCCTCCTCTACCTCTACATTGCGCGGAACCTTGGGAAGCTGCTTGGCCTCGAATGCCCCGAACCACTCGCAAACCTCTACACACGATCCTACTTCCGCGCAACATGGGTCACAACAGCGATGGATGCGGGATTCTGGTCTGCCATGCGGATACGGCGGAAGTGGTTGAGGGACCTTGCTAGTATTGTGTTTACGGGATACTATCTCATTGCGGCGGAGCAGGCAGATGAGAAGGTTCGCAAAGTCAGAGGGATGCTGACAGTAGATCATCTACGAGTTAGCTGGAACAAGGGAACAACACCGTATCTGAGCTTCCTCACAAACCTGTTGCGGCCGAGGTTTATGAGATATCCTCCACGACAGATCAGAATACCAAGACCGCCGAATTCCGACTACAGGGAGCCTGTAAATGGTTGGTTATATTTCGATGGACCTCTTTCGGCACTCAAGAAGCATACCAAGGTTGTGTTGGATATCCCTGGAGGTGGATTTGTTGCAATGGATCCGCGAACAAACGATGACAAGCTTTTTGCATGGGCTGGGAAGACTGGATTGCCTGTTTTGAGTCTGGACTACAAGAAAGCGCCAGAATTTCCGTACCCGTATGCTCTGAACGAATGCTTCGATGTTTACAGTACGATCATGGCTAGTCGAGGTAGATGTTTAGGACTTTCGGGGGATGTTGCGCCAAAGATTGTCATTACAGGCGACAGTGCTGGAGGAAACCTAGCTACCGGCCTTACGATCATGATCATCGAAGCTGGATCCACCCATACACGCCAGTTCCTGGGACAGCAGCCACTTCCAATTCCTGATGGCCTGGTTCTGATATATCCTGGGCTAGATATGAATATCGGCAATTGGATGTCGGACGAGCAAATGTCCTTGATTAAGGATAGAAGAATGAGGAAGACGAATCGGACATTTATTCGTCAAAAGAGCATGCAATATACAATGGCAGCTGGAACTCCTCATCACTCAGAAGATGAAGACCAGACCCCACCAAAACTTACCTCACCCCCTCTGGCAACAACCCCGGCTCCTCTTTCAATCACATTACCATCGCCTCAATTTTCCACCGCAGCTCCCAGTCTACTCTCACCCCCAGTAGCTCGGAAACAGTCTGTATCTCCGCAATCACCATCCCACCATCCCGAACCACTCAAGACACGACTTGCAATGTCAAGTATGATCTCCTACTTCAACGATCGAATTCTCTCACCAGAAATGATGCGAGCAATGATTATCCTCTACATCGGGCCCCACAACCGCCCTGACTTCTCCCAAGACTACCTCCTCTCACCCATCCTCGCCCCCGACTCCATCCTCACCCAGTTCCCCAAAACCTACTTCCTCACCGGCGAGCGTGATCCGCTCGTCGACGACACCGTCATTTTCGCGGGCCGCATCCGCCGCGCCAAAGCAGCCAAGCACCTCGCAGACCAAGCCTCAGACATCCGTCTTCACAAGGAATTCGACGACCGCGACGTCGTCGAGGTAGTGCTCATCCCAGGCATCTCCCACGGCTTCCTACAATTCGTAGGTGTCTTTCCCGAAGGATGGAAATACATCCATCGCTGCTCCCGCTGGATCGAACACATCTTCGCCGCAGCTGAAGAGCGCGAACTTCGCGGCGGGGCAGTCACTCCTGCGGGTGGGTATCGCAGTTCCGCGAACTTGCATCATCATCGTAGGAGAACGGAGAGTTCAGGTGATGAGGATGTGGGGTTGGAGATGAGTATGAGTTCTTCGAAGGGGAAGGGGAAGGCGGGTAAGGGTCTGGGTCTAGGTGTGGGAGCGCTAGCGAAGAAGAAGGAGGAGGAGAGGAGGAAGAAGGAGGGCTTGTTGAAAGAGCAATTACGAGAGAGGGGCGAGAGGAGACAGAAGGAAAAGAGTGATGGGATGGAGAGGAGGAAGAGTATGGTTAGTCTTGCGAGTGAGGATGATTTACTAGGCAGAAGAATGCTGGGTCTGGCGGGCCCGCTGACGGGAATGGGGGATATGCACGATGATTGATTGATCGATGGGTGGGTGGGTTCATTGATGCATGTACAATTGCAACATGGGAACAAGCAAATAGGCGACGGAGTCTGGAATACGAACGGCAACAGCAATGCAAGCACGCGATGCTTTGAAATACGAGCCCTTCCCCTTTCCGCTTTGAATATGTCTGTGGTGAGTAAAGATTGGAAGCTGTGGATGTTGAGATGGCGATCGAGTTGTACGAAGGCAGGTACCCGATGCTCTTGTATCCCGCACGGCCTTGGTGTTGCACGTCGAGATGAGGGTGGGGACACAATAGCCATTGTTCCTTCCAGAGCCTCAAACACCTTGGATCTAGAATCGAGCATCGAGCATTGGCTTTCGGAATCCAAGAACGATCCAGTTGTCCGGTCTACTATTTCAACGATACGCAGCCTTTCAAATCTCCACGTTTAGCTCGCTATGAACTCACAGGTCTGTACTGTCAAGATTGCTCCTCCGGATTGCTTTCATTGGCATATTGTACTTATGAAAAGGTCGCAGATCCCGCGCCGCAGCTGCGGCACACAAGAATGCTTTTCAACATATACTTGCAGATCGCCGTCACACTACATGCAGCTTGAGAAAGAACAGCACAGCAAATCGAAGCAGACTGTCAGGATCATCCGATCATACTTTTCCGTTTGCTTAATCAGAACTAAGAGACCCCTTGTTCCTGTGCTGTGGTGTGGCGGCTTTGCTCAGTTGATCCATAATTTGATTTGATTCGCCAGGCGCGAAGTCGTTCACGCACGGAATCCGCGATACACCAGGCAGGCACCAGGTCGCCAGAACTTGTATATTCTCGCTTTGTGCGTCTTGGTCTTACGATTCGGAGATTTGTTTGAGGATTGGTCACTCAGATCACATCATGTCTCCTGGTATCTCTCGGGCTTGAGTGAGAGCTTGGGTCTGGAAGACGTGCCAGATACTTCATATATGGTAAAGAGGTACATGTAGAATTATGATCCACGCCCTTTTACCTTCTCCTTCATAAATCCTTACCTATCCTCCCACCATTCTCCAATCCCCTCTTCCATTCTCCAATCGCCTCCACCTCCTATACACCATCCCTCACCAAACACACAAACAATCGTCTTCTCAGCAATCAATCAAATAAACAAACAAACGGCGGGAAAAACGACAATGCAACTCTCCCTTCCCGCGCCGTTACTAACGACCATCATGATGGGTTTGCTATCAGCAACGTCGATTATGGCGTGGCGTTGTGCGAAGACGGAACATACGCTCTACCGGCCTACTTGCTGCGATGCCGTCACTGCTGTGAAGAGAGGGAAGTTTGAGGGGACGGATTGTACGTTCCTTCTCCTCTCCGAAATATTTACATTCCCCCTATTTTTTTTCCATTGACACTGAAAAGGGGAGTGGGAATGGGAAGTGTGAAGATGTTTGCTGATAAAATTGGGGCGAGAAATAGGCTATCAGCCGTTCCCGGGGTGGAGTGGAAATGTGACAGTTAAGGGGGAGTATACGTGTGAGTTTCAGGGGACGGTGTTTGGGTTTCCGGGGTGCTGTAAGGATGTATGTGTCCTCTTTCTTTCGTATCAACTACTCTCTAGTCTTTTCTCTCCCATTCGATTTGCTGCCTGCTCGGTTCGTTGGGATAGTGGATTTCGGATCAACATTTTAGTTGACTTTTGATGCTAATGGATATTGGAGAATTAATAGAAGAAGGGGAATATGTACAAGTGCCAGCCTGTCGTGGAGTAAGTGGTTTTCCGCGGCTTTCGAGGGCAGCCAGGTCCTAGATTTGTATGAGAGGCTTCTGCTGGGCATTAATTGGGGGTCCGGTAAGGCAATCGGGTGAGAGAAAAGAGGAGGCGAGTGCAAGCGAGAGAGAGAGAGAGAGACCAAGCGACAGAGAAGGAGGTACTGATCATGTTTGTTTGTTTGGACCAGGCTGTCAAGAGCGGGGAAAAGGCAAATTGCATGAACGTTTCTTGTCAATGTCACTCCCGACTCGTGTTCTACCTCATGCTTCTATCATTTTTATGCATGTTTTCTGGAGGGGATTCTTGAGGTCCCGGCTGTTGTCTGGGACTCCGAGAGGGGAGCTTATTGTTGTTGGCTGAATTCGCGAAAATCTGATTTGAGGATGTTTATGCCTTGATTGGATCATTGATACTTCGATTGTAATGTTCTTGTAAGCATACCCTGCATTTATTATCTGCTCGTCATTGTCTTTGCTTACAGCACTCGGGCTCTACTATTGCATCTCAGTACAGTTTCTGCTCTTCAAGCTCGACTGCCAAGACCACAGACCCTGATATTGACCTTGAATCCACAAGCGAGATGCTCATCCTTCCGCGTGCATCGTCATTTCTGCTTCTCATAAGCCGGGCAATCTCATACCCAACATCCTACCCACCAGAAGACGCGACTCAATCGGCAGATGTAGATTCAGAACCTCCAACAGCAACATACATCCAACCGATCGACACCGCTATCGACTCTCCTTCACCACCAGTCTACTACCCACCAGCCAACACTCCTCCACCCGCTCAATCATACACAAATCCAGTTCCGAATCCAAATCCACCATCCTACACCACCATATCACCGCCGTCAGCGTACTCTCTCGATCCTACAACTTCAACAACAACAGACTGTCCTGACCCAGTGTACCTCTACTCCTCCACAGTCATGTCTTCTACCGTCTCACAAACACAAACCCTAACCCTCACCCCACCCCTTGTCATCCTCCCGGCATCGCCATCTTCTTCACCAACCCCCTCCCCCACCCAACAAACCCACTGCAACAAATGCTGTCCACAACCTCCAGTTGAAGATGGAAACGGCCGGAAAGGCGACTGGTTATCTGGACTTGGGATGTTGCTTGCGAGGGAATTGGAAGAGGAGGTACAAGGGGTAGTGGGCAGGGTGGAAGGGAGGTGTGGATTGCTTGGTGGGAGGGGTGGTGCCGGACATGGGGTGGGAGGTGGAAATATGACAATGATTACGGGGTGTAGTGTTTTTGCGGGAGGGGTAATTTGTGGGTGGGGTTCGGAGGTGGAATAGGAATCCCCAGCAGCTGATCTATTGTTGACGAGGCAAGAAGGGAATTCCGAACGGATTTGGGCTTTTGAAGTGGTGTAGCGTAGAAAACAAAGTGGTATACTTGACGAGAGTTCCCATAGCTGGTGTTCAGACAAAAGCCAGATCGGAATTACGGTTCAAAATAAAAAGTCTTACGCAATGCACGATTGCTCAACGGACCTAGCAGTGTTTACAGTCAAACTTGTATGTATAGGACTGCTAATTATCTAATCACTGCGTCTACTCTTCCAAAATGAACATCCCGACTTGCTAACTTAAGAGTGGTCGATGTAAACATTCACGTGTTTGCTCTTCAACTTTTTGAGAGGTATCTACCTTCTTTGACATATGTACTGTGAAGAATATTACGAACCTGAAAGCACGAATAGAATGGTACAGAAGAATTCCAATTCAGCTACTGAGTTTAGTCTCTTTAGGTTGGTATACTTGTTGTCAAAGCATGTGATGGAAAATGGCAACAAAGATCGACAAACGTGTCAACACTCACTATGCCCCGCTAAATGTACCCGAGCGTGACGACATCAACTTGACTTATCCTAGGACCGGAACCAACTTAGTCTTCCCTCATTTCTTCGTCGTGACCTGTTGGTCCCTGATGACCATCGCCGTCACCACCTTCCGAATTCTCCGAATCATCCCCTCCCAGTCCCAGGGAATCTAACCAGAGATCGTCGTCGGCCCATACTTGGACAAGATATGCCTTACTTCCCCTACTCTGCGCCGGCTTCAGGGCAACCATGGCACGCTTTCCTCCAGAGAGTTCCACAGAATCATAATTGATGAACGCTTCATCTTTCGAGCACTTTCCATCAAGAGAAGTACTGCTTGCATCGCCCACAGACCCCAGTCCATCAACCACATGAGACATATGCTCAAAGCCAGGAGCTCTACCCATGTCATGGATACTACAACAGGGCGATAACGAGCTCTGGATCGGGAATGCTAGGCGTACAGAGACACTGCCACCGGTGGATGTAATAAAATTCGTCAGAGCCCAGCATTCTCGATTGATCATTTTCACCTCGAAGTCGTCCCTGACCATATTCCACTTGACACTATCTTGGCCTTCGTTCGTCATTTGGACAGCTTCCCTACCAGGGGCCAGTCCGTTCCTGTTCTTGAACACAAAGATGTGGTTACGACTAGGGTGGTACTGCCATTGGGAATTCCAGAATTTCCAGAAATAGTTGGACTTGAGATCCTGTATGTACATCTCCGTGCGATTCTGCAACAACGGAGATGGAGATGCCCCAGTCGGTAATTGTCCGAATTCATGTGCCCTCACTCTATCCACGTATTGTACCCACGTGCTCGTCGCAGATACAGCCCTATCCGAGCCGAGCCATTTCTGCACTCAAGCATCACAACACATGTTTGGCCACCACCGCAATTAGTAAAAGCCCTCTCGGAAGTTGTGTAGAGCTCGGCAAGCTTCTCTAAGGGAACCAGAGGAAGTCTGATATGGATACCTTTGTTGTTCATTGAATAATGCGATATGTTTGCATGATGGTCAGCCTGGACGACACTCGTGCTGTTTGCAAAAGCCTCGGGAGATTCGGCCAGAAGTCCTGTTCCAAGGTCAGGTTGACCTGTCCTCATCTGTGGTACCCTCCAGGCAAATAGTGTATGATCATCGCGCTGTTTCAATATTTCGAGTTGGAGTCTCCTGAAGGCCTTGTCTTTTTCCTCGTAGATCATTGGCAATTTGACACCGAAGATGCCCAGCAAGCAATATGCTTTATCTTCGACCTTCTCAGTCTGACGATTGGCGGCCCAGGCCATACACTGAGCGATGGTCACTTCCTTGTAGTCACAGTACCAGCTTCCAGTAGTAGGGTTATGAGTTACACTGTCCTGAATCCCAGTAATGTAGCAACTACATTGGCCAGACTCCGCTTCGTACCGATGGCCACCCAGTCTTGGGCGTAAAACCTACATACGTGGGTGCGAGTAGCTCTTGCAATGTCCAACCACGAGTGAACCACACACTTTTCCGAAACTGAGAACCCTTGTCATGGGGATTTTCCTCACTGCTAGTATCTCCGAGATAAGCATAACATACTGCCGAATCTCATACCAATCAAACATGGAGTTGATAGCTTCGGTCAACTCAACCATATTTGTCTTATCGATGCAACATGTGCCAACCCAGGCGTATTCGAACCCGACAGTTGCGGCTTTTTCACAGATTCGTTTGATTTTCAGGTACCTAGCGGAGGTACCGACTTCGAGGGAGGGGTTCTGCATTTCTTGGAAGGTCACTTCACGTCGGCCCCATCGATGTGACAGGATCGCTTACGCTGGTACGGTTGGTCTGTCGGAATTCGGGAACGTCTCGAGTTTGAGTGTTGTTGTGTTGAGCAGCCGCATCGTCGCGGTCTATGCGATCTTGACTTGGAACTTCCGACTTGGTGATATTGAGGAGTGAGTAGAATAATTGTTGGGCAAGCTCTAATTTTAATGATAGGAGCTCAAAAGAGATTGATTCTAGCAGCAGCAAGACAATCTATCGTTTTCTAATTACATCTTATGCAACAGCTTGAAGGATCTTTCTTCTATGACTTGCTCATTTCTAGTCATCATGATGCCGCCTTACCGTCCTCTTTGTGAGTTTCCCTGACCACAACCTTCGTTCATAAGACAACTGTGTTCTTAAGCAGCCTGGCTTGACGTTTCAAGCTTCAGCATAGTCCATAGCGGCACAAACATGACATTTCGTGAAGTTTCTTCGGGTACCTCGTGAGTGGATGTGACTTGTTCTGGAATTCAGGGCTGACAAAGTCACCCAACGATATTTCAGCGTCATTCTTGAGACACAATTACCCAGTCATACTTACAGAAAACCCAGTGCAATCGCTGGTTTGTACTGAAAAGAACCGGATCTTGCTTCCTGCAATTTCCCCTACAATCCTGTCAGTCATGGACTCATGGTTACCGTTCACTCGCTTAACATCGCAGCCCAAGACATAACCATGCGCAAACAAGACTTAAAGATGAATCTATTAGTGTCTCCAAATTACAAGGAAACTACTCCGATGCTCTGACTCAGGGCTTTTATCTTTATTCCATGGTTCGTGGAAAGAGAAACATTTAAGCCAGAAGCTTCTGACAGTAGAAAGGGATACATGGTCCACGAAAATCCTCGATTCGGCAAGTAAGGGTGACAATTCCCTGGAGTTTCGTCCAGCTTGCTGGATGAGGAAGAAGGCTGAGAAGAAAAGCATATATGCAATTTGGGGTGGTCAAGTTTGAGTGTCCTGCGAAAGATAAATCTGGACCAATAATGATTGGAGTCTCAGTTGGTGCTTCGATGAGAGGTGTTGATGAGGAGCTTGTGCTGGGTCTAGATGGAGATGTTGGATTTGTTTTAGGATCTGGACTGCTTGATAGCGGTAGGGAAGCGTATGTTGGGCTAGGATTGAGGAAGGTGAGAAAGTGAGTGAATATTGTTCAATGGTGATGAGGACAATTTAGGGACAGCCGGACTGAGATGTTCATCTCCTTGGGCCCTGCGTGTTGGCATTCAGAAACATTTCTACTTCTGGAATAGCGACAGCGCCAATCCCATCATAATTGTGGCTTCTTGAAGATGGTCTTACATATTGGTATCAGATCGTGCATTCCCAGTTTCCTAGACTGAAGCTTCATTTGATACCTTCAGCAGCATGAAGAATCCTTGCCCAAGCTGCACAGCCAATTAAGGTTTTACACAGATTACCATGCTCGTCCCTCTCCTGCCCATTGACTGACAGCTCCTTGTTTACTCCAAACTTCTGATTAAACCTTGCTCTCAGCTCCTGAGAAATGGAATATGGACAGCTGCCACGGAAATACAAGCCATCACTAGGATCGAACATGAATTCACGTCCCCACGCAGCGATACGGCGAACCTCATTCCTAAGTCGATCCGTCAAAGCGTGTTTCGAGAGCACTCGATACCCATCAACAAGGTGATGCAAGAAGAACGAGCTGTCCGAATACATTCGCTGCTGTGGATCTTGAATTGCATGATCGAACATGGAATTTTGAGGGTTCATGGCTGACTCGGCAAGGCTCACAGCCATTTTCAGATCTTCCGGATTCTTCGTCCGCTCGTAAAGTAATGTGAATCCATGAATCGCAAAACCAGTATTGTAGGTCCATTTCATTTTGTTGATATTTGGAGATCCATCCGCATTGAACACCAGACTATCCCAGATAAGTCCATCTTGTGGGTCTCTGAGCGTGGCGATCAGCCACTTGAGCGCTCTCTCCGCGAAAGCAGCCAATTTATCGTCTCTCTCAATTGCACAAATCCTCAGCGCAGCAACAGCAGCTGGACCAGTCGAGCAAGCATTTCTGCAATTTTGATTATTAGTATGCCACGGCACACCACCGTCTTTCTGTGCAGACGGCATGATCAGATCCGTCAAGATGGTCTTGGCTTGCTTGAGGTACTTCGGCTCATGAGTCGCTTCGTAAGCACTGGTCAGTGCTTGGGCTGCATGTGCATTGTCGTCGTAGTAGATGTCCTCATTCCCGGGAAACATTTTCCATGCACAGAAACCGTGGCGCTGAGGATTCCAGTACGCTTGCAGGCATGATATCGCCTCGTGTGTTTTGCGAGCTGGCTTGGATTCGGCCATGGCGTGGACCATTATTATGACCGGCCAAACGACATATCCGAAGTGGTCATTTTCACCCAATGTGCTCTCGGATTTCACTTTGGCCTGGAATTGATTATTCTTGGCGGAGTGGAAGTAGCTGTATGTGTTTGCCGTAAGGTCTGAGGCAGTGTGATTTGGGCCGTAGTTATGACTGGCCAGTCGAAGTTGTTGCTGCGAGGCATAATCCTCGGCTTTGCTACGAATGTTCTTTATGAAGCTTTTCATCCTGCATTGGTGTCGCTGAATAAAGATATGATTTCGATATGATCGTTGAAAGCAGTGAAACGATGACGATGAGGTCCAACAGTGGGTGCACGAATTCTGTGCGGATTAGTCAGCCCCACCAAAAGACTAAATCGCGTCTCCCCCTTATTTTTGACAACACAACAACCCTTCGT
>JGI24512J20087_1000185_pt1 | contig 97291 bp, 92 predicted proteins | sample LinPmetageLP35_FD_20087 | JGI IMG/M metagenome (IMG submission 20087) | reverse complement strand
CCTCTTCANAACCCCCCCAATCTCCACCCCCTCCCCCCCCGCCTCTCCTTTCAAACCCCTCACCACCCCCTCGACAAATCCCCTAATCTCCCCCTCCCCCATAACCTCCACACTCCCAACATACTCCTCCAGCACCGCCCTCTGCAAGTCCTCTTTATCCGCGAGATCCTGCCTCCCTGCACCCTTAAACTCTTCAGCTGCGGCTTTTGCGGCGTTGGCGGATTTGCGGAGGAGGGAGAGCATTTGCATGTCTGTATTGATGGGAGAGGAGGTCTTGGATGCGTTGAGGGTTTGGGAGAGGAGGGCGCGGAGGACGGCGAGGCGGTTGCTGTCTTTTTGCTGCATGGCGGTTTTCATGTCTTTTCTGTTCGGGGAGATGAGGTTAGCTGTGTTCGGACTTGTCAATTGGGGGAAAATTGGGGAAAGCTGGATGGTGCTGGGAGAGAGCTTGCCTGATCTTGAGGAGCATAGGAGGAGTTGTGCTTGTGCTGGTTGCATAGCAGCGGCAGCAGAGCCTGGAAGCTCTAATCATTGGTCGTACATTCATCATTGCTTCTTCTTTTATTTCCTACACGATTACTAAGTGTAGAGATCAGTGGTGGATTTCAATTGAGTGTTCTGTCGTAGCTGTTTTGAAGCTCAACTGAGCTCCAGCTCCATCAGGCGATCGACAAAATATTTCCAAGCCCGCCCTGGCCCCCCGGAGCTCCCACATCTCGCTTTGCAGCGGCATCCCTCACGCGACAGCTTCCCACTCCCAACCTTACCTTCACTGTACCCGAACTGCCAACATCAGCTGTGCTATATGATCTACATTTATCCATCATGAGCGACAGTAGGACATTGATGAAATTGCGTTCATCATACGGCGAGGATACTTAAGTACTTCAGTTCGAGTACCTACATGTCTACTTATCAAACTTCCGCTCTCTTCGAATATCTACATTCCTCTTGTAAGTAAACGAGTCAGTCATCAAAGCTTCAAGCTCTCCCCGCGTTTCAACCTCCACTGCCGGCCAAGCCGCTCATGTATGTCACCCTCCATCTCTTATGCCGATATATTTCACATGCTATCGTCCCTTCGTTCCATTATCGTCTATTTCCTACATCTCTCATACCAGTTCCAGCCTCATCCTCGATGAGTCAACCCTCAATCGGAAAGTAGAGGCGACTTTCCTGATCCTCCCGTTCTGAGCTCAGCACAAGGTCACGAGCACAACGCCAATGCTTGATTGTTTGTCACCCGAGGGCTGAGGCGGTCGTTGGTCTAGGCTGGTATACTTTCTAAGCAAAGGCACATGCTCGGTCGTGCTGAGAAAGTGTAAGTTGTCATCCGAGGACTGTCACTGCACATTGCGAGCTGTATATCTTTCTGGTCTTCCTCATTGCCTTCATGCTTTCCTATCTGTCTACTGCTTCTTGTTTTGTATGAATTACAACTTCGTTCTCATTTCTGGGCTGGAATGGAGAGGAATGGTATAGAAGTACAGAATATCATCTGATGATCTCTCAGAAAGACAAACGGACGACTTGACTTTGGGATCTTAAACTACTCCCCCTCCACCGAGAGACGAGACTGGCTCACAGGAACAACTGCTCAAACGCATTCAACTCTCCTCGATAACTCTCAAACATTCCCAAAGAAGACATCAACAACCCTTCAAAACTACACACCACAACACGCTTCACCTCATCTCACCACATCCCTCACCAAGACCCTCACAACCCTAAAATGGCATCCCTAGCACCTCACCCCCAACCTCAACCCCACACTCCCTCATCTCAACCCTACCTCCTCGAGCCCCCCTCTACAGACGACGACACCCAACGCGGCCGAAAACGCCGCCGCAGCTCAGCCTCAAACCACACCACCTCCCACGGCAGCACCACACTCCGCGGCCGCGGTCGTCATCGCACCCCTTCACCATCAGCATCTTCATTTTCGCCCTCCCAAACTCAACTCAAAACCTCCAGCCAAACATCCCCAGGCGCCCTCACCGAAGAAAGATATCAACATCATCAAGACCAGCTTCACCGGTCCAAATCACCTAGGAAGAGTCCTGGGAAAAAATACCAGCGTTTCGGCCTCCAAGACCCTGGTTCGGACATGCCCTCAGGATTTAGAAGTGGGATGAGTGGGCTGGGAAAGGGATCGAGTAGACGTAGTCAGAGCCTAAGTCGAAGTCGGAGCCGCGGAAAGGAAGGGGGTGGGAAGGGGGGGGTGAGGATGAGGAGGAGGCAGAGGACTAGGACGAGGAGTCGGAGTCATGGGGAGCGGGAACGGGAAAGTGAGAGAGGTGGTAAGAGTGATGGAGGTGGAGAGGAGAATGAAGATGAAGAAGCGATCGAGGATTGATTCAAGGTGGATGAGATGAGTGCGAGTCTGGAGGTTCGAGAGTCGATACGAGATAGACTTGAGCTCGGGCTCAGCGCCTCAGCTACTATAGTCAAGAAAATTGGGATTACGAATGGTTTCGTTGTATTATCTGGAGTTTGGTTTGGTTAGGTTGGCTGGAAGGATGGCGTTTACGATGACTTCGAGAGCCCTCCTCTCTGCGATTAGTTGGACTCAGCTGCCGCTATTCTATGGTTTTAGCTCGGCTCTCTCCCGACGAGAGAAAGAGCTTTTTGTGCGATTGTTATACCTAAATTAGCTATTACCTGTATATCTTGGGAACTTTTCTTGATATGAAAGCCCCTGAGCTTCACGAATGAGATACAGATGCGACATTCTGCTTCGAACCCAATATTCTCAAACCTCAACAGTAAGTACCCAGCTCGCCCGACAACATTCACAGAGCGGACAGTGCCTGGCCTTGTTATGCAACACCTACCTGGCCTTGGCTTCACATCTGGGAGCGACACAAAGAGCAAATGACATGTGGCGTGGAAATAAGTATATTTGTTCCCATTCCTTCCGAGCCAGGCCAGGTCAGTTAATGACCATGAAACATCCCCATCACACTACACAGCGCGCCATCAGGATAAGGCTTTCTCCCCTACAAGCCTTTGAAGGCGATACCATGCCTATTCCATCCACCCATCCAGGTCTCTGATGAAGAATGACCTTTCCCTCCCAATTGCTCATGATCCATGTAATTCCATGCATGAAAACAGACCAAATACCCATGCAGAGCTTTTTCAAAAACAAAGAATTCGCCGACCAAAATCCAAGCCCTGATCGTTGAGATCAAGAGCCCAACCAGAAAAAGAACGCCAAACTTGTTGAAGTTTGCTCATTTGCCCCCTTTCCCGCACCCAGAACACCAGCGCTAGATGCAGATGAGGCAAATAACCCTTTTTGCTTTTGTGAATGTGAATATTTTGTTGAAAACACGTCCGAAGAAGAAGAATATAAGCTGTGGAGAAGAAGTTAAACAAGGTGAATGAAGTAGCGGAAGACTGAGAAGAGGATCGTCTAAGTTTCTGCTGCGTGTTGAATCGTGATCGTGATCGTGATCGTCAAGTCGTTTCGTTGAGATGTTGAGATGCGAGGATGAGAAGAGATTAGTGGGCTGCAGATGCAGCATTGCCGTTCGTAAGAGGAACGTTCTCAATTCCTGCTGGTGGCGGTGGTGCAGTGCCGTTCGTAAGAGGAACGTTCTCGATTCCTGCTGGTGGCGGTGGTGCAGTGCCGTTCACGCCGTTGGTTTCGGTGCCGTTGGAAGGTGTCGAGAATGGAACGTCGATATCCTTTACTTCGAGGCCATCGAACAGTGGGAAAAGACCATGAGTTTGGTGGAAATCGTTATGGACTACAAAATCATAGATGTTAGAGGGGCGATGTTAGGAAAGATAAAAGGAGAAACATACCAATGTTCACAAGGTACCACGAATCCATCATGTTCTCGATGAGCTCACGGCTAGGGCTGAGCGCAGAATGACAATGAGCCCAATCAGTTCCCAAACGGAACGCCTCGTCCTTCCAAGCTAGGAAACTGATCGTCTCAACAATGGTAGGCTGCACGATCTCCTTTCCTGGGAAGACACCCCACGTAACGGCATTGGGCCCATCACTTGGTGCATTTGTTTTCAGCTCGCCAGCTCTGTTGACAGCGTAGTACGTCAAGTCGGGATCGAGTTCGATGCGAGCGATGAGCTGGGTCATCAATGTTGGCGACACCAGAAGTTCCAGATAGGCTTTCTGGTAGACGTATCCATTGCTAGGACCCCATCCGTAGACAGGATGCGAAGACTTCACTCCATCGACAGCTGGCTGCGAATTGATGGTAAGCATACCTCGCTTGTTGAGCGCGATCAAATCTGATTTAATGGAGTCGGCTTCGCTGCTGATAGGCGCCTCGCTCCATGGGAGACTCTCCACGCCACCTTCGAGATACTTCACGAAGATTTCGGCAATGTCCTTGATCGACTTTGGTTCACCCCACAGCTTGCGGTTCTGCTCGTTGGTGCCCTTCAGGCCAATACCATACGCATCCAGTTCTCCGAAAGCAGGCGATCTCGAATCACCCCATCTGCCGTTGGGAAACTCATCCCAATCTTGTGTTCGTGTGACGTATGACTTGTTTCTGTTCTTCCAGAAAATGGGACGGACATCTTCTTCTCTGCGCCCAAGTCCAAGAGACTGTCTCCATGGGAGTGCTTGCTTCAATGGACGCTGCTCGGATGGCGTGAGGTTCAGTTCCTCGAGGAGCATGCGAGTAGCTTGTGCCAGGTTCATGGTGTAGAAATGCAAATGATGAATTCCGGCTGCAAGAAGCTTGCGACACATCTCGGTCACAAGGCCAGTACCGATGTTACGGACAGCGGCATCATCATTCTTCACTTTCTCCAAAGCAGCACTCCAGTCCGGTGGGATTTTGCAGCCCATGTGGTTGCATCTGCGCAAGAAGCTTGCGTAGGTGTTGATAGGCATAATACCAGGAACAATCGGAATCGTAATGCCCTTGGCTCTGACCTTGCCCATCCAATTAATGAAATTATCCGCGTCATAGAACATCTGCGTCACGATGAACGTAGCTCCAGCATCAACCTTCTGCTTCAAATGCTCAAGAAGGAGTTCAGGGTCGTCCTGGTCGTCGCAACCCTCTGGATATCCTGCAACACCAATATCGAAGTGATTGCCGTATGTATCGCGAATGTGCTTCACCAGATCCTTGGCATAATGAAAGCCTCCCTCTGTAGCCTCCCACTTCTCCTTCTCTCTCGGCGGGTCCCCACGCAGCGCAAGTATGTTCGTGCAGCCAGCCTTATAAGCATCCTTGAGCGCAGCATCCACAGCTTCTTGTCCCATATCCGTACACGTCAAATGCATGCATGTTTCCAACCCATGGTGTGATTGAGCCACGCTGACCATCTCGCAGGTCAATTGTGCCAGACGACCTCCAGCGCCCCAGGTAATATCAATGAAGCTAGGTCCCAAACCATGCATTCGGTCCATACGGTCGTAGAGGTTCTGCACTCCTTGTGCGGTCTTGGGAGGGAAGAATTCGAAGGAGAATGTAGGCTGCCCCGACCTCTCGGCCTCTGCCAACATGTCCTTGATATGCATATTTGCGGTTTAGATGCTCCTTGAGGAGCTTGAAATGGGAAATTGACCTGGAAGAAGGATACTGTTAGCAAGGCATCAGCTATAGCAAAGCTCGCCACCTGAAGGGAAGAATTCCTAGCTCTCCTGAGGTCTAGTTTGGTCTCGAAGGCCAAGTAGCAATTCTCTGCAGGTGTCTTGGGGCAATAAAGAGTCTTTGGGGCAAAAGACGCACCTTTTTGTATTATTGTTCCACTCAAATGAAATCTGCTATTATGTTCTACTTAATCTCAACGGTAGCATGTGCTAACCGAAGTAGCGTTTCCGGGCCCAACGATCTACGACTTGTCGCTGCATGTACGACGAGTTGGAGAAGGGAGGGTAGTGTGGTGTTGTGGCGGGGTTCGACTGCAGTCGAGTGGGACAAGATGGAGAGAGGGTGATGAAGTCAGAGAAACCGAGAGAGAGAGAGAGAGAGAGAGAGAAAGCCTCTTGACTTGTGAAAGGTGCGAGTGTGACAACAAGGTGAAAGGTTTGCTCTGACTGGGTGAGAGTAAGAGAAGGGCGTGGGATTTTTAGAGATGCATCAATAAAGCGCCGAACCGGAATGCAGAGAGGAGCGGTGTCGAGTCTGTTGGATCGAATCGAGTTGAGAGACTTTTTTGCTTAGCGAAATCCTTACTGCATGGAGGAGGTCGATCCCTGTCTTGGAGGGGCTTGCAAGGTAGGTAGAGACGATAGGAGAAGAAGTGTGTGTGAAGAAAGGGAGGAGAAGGTTGATGTGAGAAACCCAGCTTATAAATCTTTGTCTGCTTGTCTGTTGCTTGCTTGCTGGCTCTTTCCTAGACGACGACGACAACAACAGCACCAGTTACTTTTCTGGATGATACGGTCCGTAGCTGCAGTGTTCCTGATGGTTATCGTCTCTTCCCGCCCCGTTTCTCTCATGGATCGGAATCCGGGCGGGTGCGATCTTCTCTCGCTAATCTGATTGGAGGATTTGCCTGATTGCCCCTCCTTCCCTGCATCCGACCCCGCTCTGCTTGCCCTGAGGTGTTTTCACCCCTCACTGAAGCACGTGCTTTTTCTACTAAGATACCTATTGTCATCGAAGGCACGTAGAGGAGTTCAATCCAAGAAAGAAAAAAATGACAAAACTACTGGTTGATTGGGAACAATGGCTCAGAGTGGCTTTATCCGTGAATAGAATAGATGCTGTTTCTTCTGCTGGACATATCTCTTTCGAGATGGCTGGACTTGAATGTCCCCGTAAACAAGCCTCAAGCACTTAGACCAAATTTTGATTTTGCATCAACTTCAAGACTTCATCACGATTTGAACTTGCGAGGGCAATACATGTTTGAATCGAAGCTGTTCCAAAGATCCAGTATTCAGTAATGTACACCCAGCCTAGCCTAAATTTATTCACAGAGAGCAATCGAAACAAATACAAGAAGCATACATAACTCGCCCATTCTCCGACAATATACTCCATGTGATAAAGTGTCTCGAAATATGATCTCATCCATCACAAGTTCCGTCTAGAACGCCGATAACCCATCATTCTTTTTCCGCCTCTTTTCAGGCCTCCTGTCCTTCGCTGGCAGGAGCCGGTCCGCCAGGTTTTCTTGCGTATACAATCATACTGCCATAAACGTCAGCCTTCCTGCCTCAGCATAGGGACGAAGAATTACAAAACTTACAAGTCATAGTAAGAGTGAAATCTCGTATTCTGCATATCCTTCCTCGCCTGCACCAGGAACAGCTCAATCTGACTCTGGCTCCAACCGTACGCTTTGGAAAACATCCTCAAGCTCATCGCACTGACACCTCTCAATAAATTATGCAGCTCGAATGCACCAATGAGCTTCATGCGTTTTTCTCGTGCCCAAGGAGAACTGGGTAGCTTGTACCTTCTCTCGACAATATCTTCAAAGCCAGCTGCGGCCATGTATTCGCCGTAGCGTGTGCAGGCATCAAGGGGAGCGCCCATTCTGGTGGATGCGTCAAGAGCGTAGTTGGAGAACATCCAGAGACCGCTGTCGGGGGGCGTAGAGCCATCGTCACATTTTAGGCGAGGGTAAATGCATTGCAATTCAAGGTATCCGCCAGGCTTGAGTGTTCTGGTAATATATTTGTTAGTGATTGTCGAGTCGATTTGGACGCTCGCTTTGGAAGACGTACTTGTAGCATTGATCTACCAGTTTGGGCCAGTCTCGGATTGATAGGAGAAGGTCCCGTGCGTGGATGAAGTCGTAGCTACTTTCACCGAGTGTCCAGGGCATTTCTACATCGTCGATTTCGAATATGCAGTTAGGCGGGACCCTTCATCATGTCAGTTAATGGCCTTCTCTGCGCCAGACGGTTTCCCATACCATTGTGGTTGCACGGGTGCGATATCTAGGCCAAGGACCTGCATTTTCCATGTCAGTCTTCGGTTGCAGGGCAGCAATGACAAGGCTTACCTCTGCAGAAGGATATAGTTCTGCCATCTGACGTCAAAGAATTAGTCTCATTCGTCAAATGTAGTAGATTTCATACATCTATTGCCCATATCCCCGTCCCTTGCATCAGTCAGTCAACCATTCAGGGTGTTTACTAGACGATGGGTTGGTGTACTTACCTGTTCCAATATCCAGGATCTTCTGTGGTTTGTCCGTAATAGGTGCAAGGAACAATTTCTTCTCCAAGAGCATCCCATACTTTGCATGGGACATGTCTATCCTATCCAGTTCCTCCTCATCGATTGGCAGGCCATACTCTAGATAGCGACTCATATCAGTTCCTTGTCCATCAAATATCCGTGCAAGGGTACTTGATTGGCAGACCTTCATTCCCATATGCGGCATCTAGAAGACAAGCGTATCAGCCTCATGATCTGTATGCGAATATCGATTTGCTGTGTAACGCGACTCACAGGTCCTCCCATGCTCCTCAACACCTCGTGCGATAGTCGACGATAACGTTTCGGTCAGACTGCCCGATCTGCAAGCCTTGTCAGAAAACAGGAACCAGAACCTGGGCGTAGTAGGGCGTGTTCGTACGATGATCCTGCATATGCCGAGTCGTTATCAAAACCCTGTACGGCCTGTCAGAAGGTTGTTTTGACGGTGCGCATGCCAGTCAGCTGGAACTTCATGACTGGGCAGGTATCCACCAGACAGCGAACGATAAGGACTGGGAAAGATTCGTACATCGCTTTCAGCTTCAATGGCTTCGTCTTCATGTTCCATCATCGTGGATATCCTGTGGTGTTCTCGTGCGCAAAGTATGGCCTAGGTCTCGAAGGTATCTAACAGGGCGGGGGATGTGGCAGGGTCCAATTGTGCCTAGTACAACTTTCCGGCCTACAACATGGATGAAGATGGTGTTTCGGAAAGAGAGAAATATGAAGGAGTAGAAGATGATCAAGAACAAGAACGGAGAGTGTAGATGATAGAAGAGGGGTTGAACGTCTAACTTAGCCAGCGAGTAACTCATACGGACCACAGACAAATTTGGATTGGCTTCCTCTGAAGTTGCGTGCAGTGACGATGTCTGAGGGGTGCTCGAGGCTTGAGGCTTGAGCCGTGAGACCTTCAAAAGCAGCCCGTCGATCGGAGCGTCGTGCTAGTAAACTCACTATGACTGCGCCAGAACTATTTTGGCATGCTGAAAATGCGCCTGTCTTGTTTGCCACGCCACCAATAGCCCACCTTGAACTTGCTTTCTTCAACGCTTGGTGGGATGCAGCTCTTGGAAGGCCCTTGGAAACACATGTGCAAGATCGCAGGAGGCACATTTTACCAACCGCCGATTCTGATCTTTAAATTTGCATTGGCTGCGGAGGAGATGTTGCGTGTTCCCGTTTTCTCTACCGAGCCGTGTCGTCCACCAGCAGTAGACACAAGCATCCCACTGAGAACGGGTGGGGTGGGAATGGCTGTCGAATGGCTGCATTTGGCTTTGGCTTTGGCTGCATGGAGCTTGCTCCTCCTGCTAGTTAGTGAGGGTGGGCAGAGTCGGTAACGATACTGTAACGGGATAACACAATGATGATTCGACGCCGCCAGCAGCTGCAGAAGAGACGCTGCTCGGCAGTCTAACCGTACTCAAAGTTAAAGCCTGCTGTATTTGGAGGACGAAGGCAAGTGGTGCCGGATAACGGCTCAACGGCCAGCCAAACTAAAGACAAGATAGCAGCGCCGTTGACTTGCAGTTGGAGGTTGTCGACGAAGAGGAGATGAACTGGGTGGATGAGAAAGATAAAGAAAGGTTGGACGTGCAGGCACGCGAGCCAAAGTGGCCTGTGCATGGCATCTCACTGTGTAACAACTCCACCGGCCAGGACTTTGTATTGCAGAGAAAAAGCAGATTGCCTCAATAGTCTTTACACCAAAAGTGTACTAATACCTGCACAGGTTTTCTTTTGCTTCCCGATTGTTACAAAGCAGGGGAATATGTCTGCTGTCGGCGACTCGGTTCATTTTGCGAGCCGTCCAGAAGCCTGGGCCAGCACTTTTCAAGGTCTCGCCAGCTCGCCCCATGAACACTCATCCACTAGTGCGGGGGAACTCTCCAAGTTTCCGTACAACAAACTTCCGCATTCTTCAGAAAGTATTCGACTTCAATTGACTCCATATCAGCCTTCAGATTCATTTGTTCTTTTGCATTTCATTTAATGCTCAATTCTTTCTTATCAATATTCTGCCCCCAGGTCTGATATTTAGCCTCCCCCTGAATCGTTCCCGCCTAGCTGACCTTCATTCCGTGCAGATACTGTCTTGCGATGGCTTCAGCCGACGATATCATCAGTAAAGCGGAGACGATTCTTGCTAGTGCAAAGAAATTCAAGGGCGACAGAGCTGAACGCCATGAATTGATGAAGCAAGTCGACCTCCTCTATCTAGAGCTGGAAGACCCCATGGATGCTAGTGAGATATTGCCACCCCGCTTGCGTATGTCAACTGACTGGTATGCGTAGTGCTACGACAATGGTCATTTGTAAGGCTACATCTCTTGTCTCCGCAATAAGCCAAATATCTTTGGGCGTCTATTGAGAAGGGACTATAGTTGTTGGACTCCAGGCTAACATGTCTTGGCATAGATGAACACTGCTACTTCCTTGAACATGATGGTGAAGATGGACGCTTTCGAAAAGATGCCGAAGGAGGGTAGCATCACTGCTACTGAATTGGGCGCACTCATCAACTTAGAACCATCAGTCATAGGTGAGATTCCATTCTTTAGTCCACATTCTCATCGCATTAGAGTCAAATGCAATGCCGACAAAAGAGTCTGACTCTGAACCCAGTTCGTCTAATGAGGATGCTCACCAGCACTGGGGTGATCGAGTTGACAGGAGAAGACACTTATGCTCACACTCCAAAATCACGTGCATACCTAAATGGAGCTGCTATGGACTTCTTCAACCTGTGGTAAGTGCTCCCTGCATCACCAGACGAGTCCAGAGAACTGACAATCCTCAGCATTAACATGTTCGGCTGCTGTGAGTACTTGCCCCGTTTCTGAGGACATTTGACTGGACCCTCATGACCGGCACTAATCGTTTCTGCCCTGGCCAGATCTCACCTGGCCAGACTACTTCAAAACACGCACACCAGAAGAGCTCATCGACCTCCGTAAAACACCCTACACATTCGCGTACGGTCAAGAAGGGCAAACTTTCTACGAAGTTCTGCATGCTGACAAAAACCGCTTTAACATGTTCAATAAGGCAATGATGCAACAAGAAGCTTCCCTCCCAACGCTCGGCATGTTTCCCTTCACGTCGTTGAAGGAAGAAGTCGAAGCTGAGCCAGACCGGGCATTCGTCGTCGACATTGGAGGCGGGAGAGGACAATCTCTTCTCTTGATCCAGAAGGAGACGGCGGCTCTTTTTGGTCCGTCGAGCAAGATGGTGTTGCAGGATAGGCCGCAAGTCCTGGATACGATACCGCAAGAGTTGCTTCCGAATATTGAAAAGATGCCATACGATTTCTACACCGAGCAGCCTGTCAAAAGTAAGTATTTACTTCTCACTCATTCTCGACATCAAGAACTAGGCTGATCACTTAGATGCACACATCTACTTCCTCCGTCGCATCATCCACAACTACCAAGACAATGTATGTCTTACGATTCTCAAAAACATTGCCGGGGCCATGGGACCCAAATCACGCCTCCTGATCGGCGAAGTTATCGTCCCAGCCCGTACTCAAATAGGCGAGGATCTGGGCACGTATTGGATGGACATGGTGATGATCTCCATTGGTGGGAAAGAGAGAAGCGAGAAAGAGTTTGTGGCTTTGTTGGATGGTGCTGGACTGGTGTTGCACAAGGTTTGGCCATACGCGGTTGGTAATCAGGCGATGATTGAAGCCAGGTTGAAGGGTGAATAGGCCAAGTTGAGACATGGGAGGATAGATACGTGGGTGGGATTGTGCTGGGTTTGAGGATGGTATACGACTTCACGTATTGACTTCAAAGCGTCTAGTGTGTTTACGATCTTTGGCAGCCTCTCATACCTGATTCGTGCTATCTTCTTCGCTTATTGTTGGAAAGGTTGGTGGCGCCCCCTTTCTCTCGCTTAATTTGGACATGCAAAATAAGTAGGAGAATTGAGGAAAGCGACTCAAGCTGACTACTTATATACCGATGCGCGGAACTAGATAATACATTCAATTCAGCTGGTACCTGCGCAGTCGCATCTACCGACCCACTTTGTGCAAGGCAACAAGACATAGTGACCCAGCATCTGTCACGAACGATGTCAGGTAAACACAAGAAAGGCATTTGGGATATCCATTCGATGAGATTGTGCTCCACTCCTTCTACTTCTTCAATATACTCTCAATAAGCTTCGCAGCAGCAACCGTCTCCTCATCCCTCAAATGCTTCCCTACAACCTGCAAGCCGATCGGCGCACCCTCGAAAGTCTTCGGATCATCTGTCAATCATACCTCATTAGCACAACTCATAAGAATCCCACCCCCAGCCAATTCTCAAAGGGAGTTCAAAAGAACAAGAACTCACATCTCTCAAATTGCGCCTTATCAATCTCATTGACCGGCACATACCCCTCCTCAACAACATCCACCCTCCCATCCACCACCTCCCCAGTCGGGAACACCAGGGCCGGCAAATCCAGCAAATTCCACAACATCGTATACGTCCCATAATCCATCTTGTTCATCTCCGGCGCCGCACCCACGAACGGCGGACACAAAATGACATCTACGCCGCGGTCTTTCATTAAGGAGTGAAATTCGGCGCGGAGACGATCACGCTGTGCGTTCGCCGCCCAGTTCTCGCTTACGGTGAGTTCGCGCGCATGTTGGAGGAAGGTGGCTGCACCGGTGCTGAGGGGCTCGCCGGTGAGGGCGATGAGATCAGTGATGGCTTTGCCGCCGTCGGGGAAGAAGAGCGTGATCTAGACGCACGAGGAAAGGGTGTCAGTCAAGTTATTCCAAGTGGTAGTCAGGCAGAGGCGTGGGAAAGAGTACGACAGGTGAAAGGGGGGGACTAACGATGAGCTGGAGGATCTCCATTGACTTGTAAGGCTCCCAGTCTATGACTTTGATCCCAGCAGCTTGCAACTTCTCCTTTGCGTTTTTCAGTACACGATTCATAGGCGGATGCGGATGGACAATGCTGGGGAAGTAAACAAGTGATTAGCTGAGTGGTTCTGGTTTGTTGCCTCGTCATTTCTGAATTGTGTCAGGAGACTCACCCATCACTCCACATGATCCCCACGGTGATCTTTCTCGACACATCCACCTTCTTCCATGGTAGTGGTACAAGGCTAACCTCGTTATCCCAAGGCTCCTGATCGAGAATCGTCTTCATCAGGAGGTTGATGTCGTCGATGCTATGGGCTAGAGGCCCAATCACACATTTTACGGATTCTTGACCTGCGCCTGGTAGTTCGATTCCATCGTAGGGGAGGCGGGAGGCTGATGGCCGGAAGCCGTAGATACCGTTGAATGCTGCCGGGATGCGGATTGAGCCGCCCTGGATTGGAGTTCAGTGTTGTGTGAATATGTTCACGTTGAAGGACACTTACAATATCAGTTCCTAGTCCAAGAGCAGCAGACTTGAAACCGATCGATGCACCTTCACCACCAGATGAACCTCCACAGCTGAGCTTTAGGTGGTATGGGTTCAGAGTCTGGCCGAAGATATTATTGTGGCAATCTCCTGTCTATGCATTCGTCAGCATCGAAATACCAAACATTTCCTAATATCGTTCTATTCGATTTCAAATCAGGAATTTTTAGCGCTCACCATCAATGTCAACGGCTCATTCGTCCTCAGATGAAAAACAGCTCCAGCATTCTTCGCCAGCTGCACGAGATGGGAGTCCTCAGGCGCAATCTTGTCAACCTGCGCAACATACCCACCACTTGCAACTCGTCCTTTATGCCAAATATGCTCCTTGGTGGATATTGGCACGCCATGAAGAGGACCCATGAGTTTCTTTTGTTGCGCGTAGTAAGCGTCCAGTTCTTTGGCTCGAGAGATGGCGTCTTCGGCCATGAACTCTGTTGCATTGTTGAGCTACGTTTGATGTCAGCGGAAACATTCGAAATTCTTGACTAGATTCGATTGGTTGATTGAGGATGTGAAGCTTACAAGTTGATGTCCAATTGTTGCTCTCTTCAGAAAAGCAATAGTGACCTCTTCGGCAGACCACTCACCAGCACCCATTTTCTCAACGAGGTGCGTAGCATCACTCTCAGTGATATCAAGCTCTTTCCTGGTCAATAAACCACTTTCTTCTGGAACTGAGAGAATATTGAGACGATCTGATGATGGAAGCTTGTCCTGAGGAAGAAGCCACTGTTCTGGAATTGACTCGCTCAGAACCTTGCGGTTCTTTTCAGCCTCGACTTCCCACGTATTCTCAGATTTTGATACCATGCTGCCCATTGATCTTAGAAAGAGATTGAAGAGATAAGAAAGTTATTATTGTTATCTAGAAAGTAAGTACCTCAGTTTGGTGGCTTTCGAGCTTTTATCGATCGTCTGCCTTTGTCAACAAACTCGGAGCTTGTACCCTGCAGCTGAGATATCTATAGCTTCAAAGAGGCTACCTGCTCTGGCCAATTAAACATATTTACGCCGAACTCGATAAGCATGTGCTATTATCGTCAGACCACTGATCTTGAACTCACATGGGATCAGCTGCCGAGCACACCCCATCCTTGGGGAGCTGGGGGCTGGACCTCGCTTACAACTCAAAACTGAGGTCCGCTAGTCATTTGTCGGAGATAAATCCACTTTTCAGTGTCATGAAGCTTCACTTCAACCATCCTAAAAAACTCAGAGAGTCAATTGCCGATCAATGCTTTGATATACTTTCAAGTGAAGCGAACGGATGCTTCATCTCTCGCGATCAACCTCTTGTTATTGGGCTGTCGAGCAAACTTGCAATTTCAAGTCAGGGCATATCTAGTGTTGAAGCAGCGCATGCAATTGTGGATCATTTTGCATATCTCGATAGAAGGAACCACAGCAAGATCCGAGCGTAGGTGGGTCGAATTTCCCCATCCGCATAACCAGCAGCCTGGGAAAAGCCAGAGCTCCAGACCTCAGATCTTCAGATAAGACAAGGACTCTTGAGGGCTGTTATCTTCAGAGTTTATCCTACCCCTGTCATTGGGCGTTAATACGTTTCATTGGTCCGCTAGACGTCAACAAGATAGCGGTAGGACGATTATGCAGAACATTTAAGATGGTGAGGGAGCTGCAAGAGGTAGCATTTTCAATAAGTAAGACTTCCTTGCAAACTGTATTATCAAAAATCGAAGCACTTCTACTATTCTACAATGGCTACAGTCCACCATGAGGTCGACACCTCAGTGGTTCCTGGAACTACACATCTCGTTGACTTAGACGGAACGCTCCATACATCCCACGATGCACGTCTCAAAGACATCATCCTCGTCCCAACTCCTTCGGCAGATCCCGAAGATCCTTTGAATTGGTCGCAAAGACGAAAGTCTTTGCATATGTTCTGCATCTTCATTTATTGTCTCTTCGTCGGCATAGCATCCGCAGCTCTCTATTCCGTACTGGTGCCCATCTCGATGAGTACCGGTCTCACCTTAGCCAATCTCAACGCTGGTAAGTACTCCAATTCCTAGGACCTTAGAGACTTCTATCTGACAAACGATACTAGGAACCGGATACATGTTCCTATTCTTTGGATGGGGTTGTGTCATATGGCAACCACTGGCTCTTCAATATGGCAAACGACCAGTATATTTATTTTCAATGCTGGCGACTCTGGTACCTACACTCTTTCAAGTCGCTTCTCTCGCCCCATCTAACATTATACTAGGCGATCCAGATGTGGTCACCCTATTGCAAGACTAGCGGACAGTGGTACGCGAACAAGATCCTCCAGGGGTTCTTCGGTTCACCAATTGAGTCTCTCTGCGAGATCTCGGTTGCGGACTTGTACTTCACTCACGAGCGAGGGAAGTACATGGGTCTCTACGCACTATTCTTGCTCAGCAGTAACATCCTTGCACCTGTAAGTCTCTAACCTGCTCCGCATCATTGCTGAACCTTGGTGCTGACTCTTCCAGATTTTCTCTGGATTCATCTACGACGGCATGGGATGGAAATGGGTTCTTTACTGGCCAGCGATCGGCTGCGGTTTCGGTTTCATCATACTATTCTTCTTGATGGAAGAGACAAACTATGATCGCAAGACCATCGGCATCGTGGAAACCATCGAATCATCAGCCAACTCGACCAGAGGCTCAGCCAACGTCGACACCGAGAAAGGAAATGGACTTCCAGAACCCACCACAACCAGCGTCAATTCTGGGGAGGTCTACAAGAAGAAGACTTACTTGCAAAAAATGAGTCTCTTGGATAAGCCGAGACCAAATTTGCTGCTGACGATGATGTGGAGACCCTTCACATTTGTCTCCCTACCAGTTGTTGTTTACTCGGGGTTCGCTTACGGCTGTACGGTGGTTTGGTCGCTGCTCAGCAGTGGAACTAGCTCCCTTGTCCTCTCATCCCCTCCTTATAACTTCAAAGCTTCAATTGTTGGGTTGTTCTCAGTCGCCAGTCTGCTTGGATGCTTTGTTGGGTAAGTTGAAACCCCACTTCCAAATGCTTCTCGGCGCTGACGTCCCGTTCAGATGCATCATCAGTGGCTTCATGGGCGACTGGATCACCATTCGATTTGCACGTAAGAACAATGGGATTGCCGAGACTGAGAATAGACTTTGGATCTACATATTTCCTGTCATTGCTTATCCATTTGGGTTCATCCTTTGGGGTGTTGGAGCAGCCCATTCCATCCACTGTGAGTTCCCACAGTCTATCTGTTGAACACATGATGCTGATCTTACCAAGGGTTTGGTCTTGCATTTTCGGCATTCGTCCTCTCAGCAGCTACAGCGGCGACAATCACGATCTGCATTACCTATTGTATCGATACATACCCCGAGTTGAGTGGCGAGGCTATGATCACCGTCATCGTGATTCGGAATACCTTGGGGTTTGCGATCACTTCATATGCGTAAGTAATCGACTTATCTTGAAACATCCCAGCTACTAACAGTAATGCAGAATTACGCCGTGGATCCTTAAACTTGGCGTCCAAAACACATTCATTAGTGCCGCCTTCATCTCCATGGCTACGTCTTTGGCATTTCTGATCATGATCAAGTGGGGTAAACATTTCCGTGAGATGAGTAAGCTGAGATATTGGCGATATGTTGCTCAGGGCAAAGCTTTGGGTTTGTCCCATTGAGAGTTCGATACTTCTGCGGTGCTGTTGTATTCTGGGTCTTCGGAATTCCGGGCGGACACTACTAGTCAAATTCAGCTGCTTCCACATAAACACTTCTTAATACCAATTACTTCTTAACCCAAGAGAAACTAAAACTGCGTGTATTCAAAGATACGTATAAAAACAATTGTGATTCCAACAAGTAAATATCACAGATACTGTATCGTGATAGAGAATGATTGGTATAAAGCAGAAAAGGCACTTGGTATCAGCTCAAACCCCTACCCGCAAATGCTACAGCAGTAATGATTCTATCCCTCCAGTTGACACAATGTCCTTCTCACATCACCACAAGAAGACTTCGCCCAAATCCTCCTCAACGAGTCTCGCACCACTTCCTTCTCCTCACCATTTTCAACGGCGCAGCACAGAACGCGCAGCGGCCAGCGCATGATAAAGTTCCACATGTCTCCATCTGTGCTTTCCATGACGCGAATAATTTCCACGGCTTTCAGGATTTGTCGGCGTAATCCTTGCTTTAGGGTGGAGCCTTGTATCTGGCTCGCAGTCATTTCGGTTGTCATAAGGAGAATGCGAGCGCAGATAACGTAGAGTCTTCTGACTTCAAGGTAAGGATCTCCGTCGGACTGTCTATTAGGCGGGTATCGATTGTCCTCCCATTGTCTCAACTCTGCGTCCAATTTCCGTATCTTTTCCATATCCATTTCTTTGGTCGTAGCTTGCATGCTTAGCTTTGAAATTTCGAAAATGAGCCTGTTGAGTTTTCGGGGTGTACCAAGTATCGGATGGCGCGCTGGTGGTGGATGATTCTCGTAGACTGGTTTCGAAAGTATAACTTCGACCCATTCCCAAAGTCCAGGGTCTATTTCTAGTTTCGTGAAGGATGGGTTTGATATCAACAGAGTGGAGACGTGAAAAAGTACGGACTCGGCCATGAGTACATAGAGATCCTGATGTGTCTCTTCAGTTAAGGGATTTTGGCACCGTAACCTAAGGAGCTCGATAGCACCAAGGAGGTGTTGAAAGGCCATTGGTGTTTCCGAACCAACATCACATCGCCAAGTCTGATATCTTCGGTTAGCCCAAATAATACATCTGATCTCGGCATTGACTCACCTCGAAACAATGTAGCAGTATTGTAGTCAATAGCAGCCAATCTTCCCTCCCCGTCAACATACCATTATCCAACTTCTTCCTCACTCCAGAAACAGCTCGAGTGTAGTAGTCAAGAGCTTCTACCGGAATAGCGTCATGCTTATTGGAAATCTGTACGGAGCTGCAAGCAAATATGGTGTCTTTCAATTCCTGCACCTCTCCAACACAAAGCCTCGAGAAGTTCGCATGCGCATTCGGAAGAATGTTTGCTGGAACAAAATAGTCACAGTAGGAAGACAAGAGCTGTATCTCACGGGAGCTACGGAGGAAGATCTGTGCCGTTGATAGTATTCCGAAATAGGAAGTTTCAATCGTAAAGACGTTCGAGGTTTGGACAGACCGACTTTCTGAGACAGGAATGGGGTCGTCCGAGTAGACATCTGTAAGAGATTCGTTGCTTGATTGCGGACTAGGTTCACGAGACTTCGATTTCAGAGACCATCGCGAGTTTGATGCTTTTCGCTCACGACGATCTTCAAGTGACGCTGGATCTGGATATCGGCAATTGAGGCCCAGTCTATCGCAGGCTTCGCAACTTGGCTTCCTCTGATCGCATTTCTTACGCCTGTTTCGACCTGTTCAACTTAGCATCGGCTCACCCACGGACAGACAGAGGACGAGGCTCTATATTGCCACCTACATGTTACGCACCCGGTCTTCGTTCTTAGCTTAGGCGATCGTGGTTGAGCGGAAGACATCATTCATCGCCTGCAGACTGCTTCTCAGCTCGAACAGGGGAGTCAAGAAGGACCTGAGAGGCCAGATAGGGTCAACATCGGATGAAGAATATTCGAGACATCGTGCCTGTGAGCATCTAGGCAACCTTATACGACTGCATTGATGATAAGAATAGAGATGCACATGTGAAGGGGGACTGAAGTCAAAAGTGGAGTGAAAAAGTGGGACAATTGTCACTCGCTTAAGTCTCCCCAATCCTAGGCCTAACGCAAGGAGAGGCAGACGAGAATTACAGAGCACCTTGTAGATATTTTGTGTACACGGGTGTGAAAGCAGGGGGTTTTGATCACGCCGTTAGGAGTGAGGCTCCTGAATTCGGCACAGAATAATCAGCAATCAAGTACTTGTCACGTAAGAGGAAAGTAAGTCGTCTGCTCAAAACTGGTTCTCATTTCCACGACCTATGTAGAACCCTCAATGTATAGTGTATGGCTTTTCTCTTCTTCCTCAGGCAAGAGTGCTCTCCGAAGACTTCACTCATTCAGCAAGCAGTCTCAACTCGCCTGCTCTCAAACCCTCAGGAATGGCGCGGAGAGTGAAGTTCCGATGTGCACGCCAACGCCGATTTTTCTCCAACTGCAAAGCAGAAATCTCCTTCATCTTATGCCTGTAATTGAACTTTACCTGCCGCCATTTGCCTTCCAAAAAGATACTGGATCTATATAGCATAACCATCCTCATTTCGTTCACCCATGTAGCCCTCCATTCACTGACGTATTGGCGCTTATCCTAGGACTTTCCCGAACCATCACTAGAGCCACCGTAGTGCCACGAGAACGTTCCCAGGTTCAACCATCCTTCAGCGGGCTTCTCAACACGTCCCTCCACCTGTACGCAATGTCTGCTTTGTTCCTGTCGAACATTCCGTCCTTTCTGTGCGTTGGAATTTGATGTTCTCTTCTTCTGTGATCTTGGTACATCAGGAGAAGATACTGGAGAAGAATACTCATCTGGTCGCGCGTTCTGATCTGTGGAGGGAGAGGCGGTCGCTGACGATCCAAACGAGCGGTCAGCAGGCGGGAGAGATAGAGGTGAGACGTTGCTTCTAGTCGGGAGGGGGTGAGAATGAGCATAGTTAATGTCTGATGGTGATTTGGAGCCTGAATTCATGCCAATTGTGGGAAGGTTGTTCTCAGCAGGAGCTAAGTTCGAAGGATGGCTGAGCGTGGGAGAAGAAACGCTTGCAGCATGTTGTCCTTGAGCAAGAGGTTGAGCTTTCTCGAAATTGGATTCGAACAATGAAGATGAGTTGGTAGACTGTACCATGACGAGAGCGGATGATGGCGCCGAAGTTGGAGGACTGAACGTAATCGCGGGTGGTGCTTTCTTGGTATTGTCCTTGGGCAGAGGGTTGCTGCACGCAATCCAGTAGTAATGGTTGCGTCGGAATAGAGACTTGATCAGGATATGACCAGCAAGGTAGCGCGGATGATGAGGATTGTTCGGGTCCCAATCGACGATCTGATAGCGGATCACTGTGTGGAAACCAGAGTCAGCAAGGATTGCTTTTCTTAGTATGGTTTGAACTGGTTGGTCTGGATTTGGCGCTTCGATCACACATTCAATTCTCCAGCCCGTCGAAGCAGTTCAGATCGGAAGGTGAACTCTACATGACTTACACTCTTCAGGTTTGATGGTATGTAGAGGAGGTAGGTTGGCCCACAGATTCTCTTCACCAGATTGAGAAGACATCGTGTTGATGTTATTGGGTGCTGGGTTCGAAGAATTTGCTGGTGGTGTTCTGGTTGCGTTGCGCAAGTTTCGAGGTTTTAAAGTTGCTCGAGAGGAGACCTGTCGGCGGTCTTAAGTAGTCGCCTAAAGTCAGACAAAGGTGTCGATGAACTGTACAGGACACAATGGTGAATTTGAGACAGCTTGAGGTAAGAATCAATTCAGAGGAAGTCCGGTGTCAGCATCATTAGCTATTATGCTCATGCGATATAAATACGAAAAGTGAATGGAAAGATGATGAAGTTTGGCGTCTTGCACATTGACCTCAACACTGGGTAGAACCTTCTTCTTTAGGAATAAAGTAAACTTGCGCATTATATCACAGATCAACTTGCCTCGAGACAATGTGTACACTTTGAATGATATAAGTGCCATAACAGCACATAAATGAAATCCTATTGCACTATTTATACAGTTTTCTACAGTAATTACCTTGTCTAAACACATCAAAGCGAGCCCAGATATCGACAACGATAACAAGCTAAACGAGACCAGGAGCACGCCAAGGACGGCTGCTCCCGCAGTCTATGTGGGGCACCTGAGCTCTGACCAAAACCTCTTCTCAAAAAAATATAACTTCTTGACAAAGTTGTCCAGCACAAGCCCTCCACGACAATCCCACACCAACCCGCCAAAATGTTTGCTGTTCCAGGATGGTCGGTATCCTCAAGTCTGCTGAAGGCTGAGCAACCAGAAGGATCGAAAACAGTTGCGAAAGTTGCAGATCCGGAAGCTGTGATTGAGGGGGAGTCGAAGAAGAGTAGCAAGAAGCGCAAGCGCAGTGCGGCAATTGAGAAAAAGGGACCGAAGAATGTGGATGTGAATAATATGGAGGAGCTCTGGGAGACGGTCATTGAGGGCAAGCCGAAGGAGAAGAAGCAGAAACAGAAACATGGGGACAAAAAGCGAAAGGCTGCAGATGATGATGATGCTGCGGATGCGGAGGAGAGCAAGGCTACAGCAGAAAATACACCGGAAAATGCAAAGAAGTCGAAAGGTAGCGTCTCAGACGACGAGGTCAAGGATCTGGCAGCGGAGGATGTTGAGGCCCCAAAGGAGCGAGTCAAGAAGGGCAAGACGATGAAGGAGAAGAAGCGCGAAAAGAAAGCCAAACTCAAGGCTCTAGCAGACGGCACGACTACAGATCAAACAAACACTTCGGCAAAATCAGACCCCATACCAGTATCAATACCCAAAGCAGCCGCTCCTCAACCTCCCAAACCGACACTCACCCCCCTCCAAGCCAGCATGCGCCAAAAGCTGGTCTCTGCTCGCTTCCGCCACCTCAACCAAACACTTTACACCACGCCCTCCGCGCACTCCCTCTCCCTCTTCGCCGAGAATCCCGAGATGTTCACCGAATACCACGAAGGTTTCCGCCGCCAAGTCGAAGTCTGGCCTGAGAACCCCGTTGACGGCTACCTCAACCAGATCCTCACACGGGGCCCAATCCGCGGCCCATCGCGCGGAAACCCCCTCGACAAAACCAAAGAGCAAGCCCTCCCACGCACAGAAGGCACATGCGTGCTCGCAGATCTAGGATGTGGAGACGCTGCGCTAGCTACGAGCTTACAACCTCATCTCAAGAAACTGAAACTCAAGATCCATAGCTTCGATTTGCAATCCCCATCGCCACTCGTCACGAAAGCTGATATTGCGAATTTGCCGTTGAAGGATGGCAGTGTCGATGTAGCAATCTTCTGTCTTGCGCTCATGGGGACGAATTGGGTTGATTTCATTGAAGAAGCGTATCGAATCCTCAGGTGGAAAGGCGAGCTCTGGATCGCCGAGATTAAATCACGGTTTGGGCGCGTCTCTGGCGCCGGGTCCAGCTCAGGAGGCAAGAAAGTCGTTGAGCATAGTGTCGGAAATCGGAAACGTCCTTTAGACAAGAAGGCCAAAAAGGCAGCTGATGAAGCGGCTGATGATGAGATCGCTGCTGTTGAAGTTGACGGGCAGGAAGATCGCGGGGGCGAGACGGACGTTAGTGCTTTTGTGGAGGTGTTGAGGAAGAGAGGGTTTGTGCTGAGGGGTGAGGGACAGGGTGGGGAGAAGACGAGTGTGGATTTAAGGAATAAGATGTTTGTGAGGATGTGTTTTGTGAAGGGTACGACGCCGATCAAGGGGAAGTGTGTGCCTGCTCCGAAGGGGGCGGAGGAGTTTGCTAAGGGTGGTGCGAAGGGTGGGGAGACGTGGAAGAGGAAGGCACCGAAGGGGAAGGGTGGAGATGAGATGGGAGAGGAGGATGATGTGCATGTTAGTAGTGAGGCGAAGGTGTTGAAACCTTGTGTTTATAAGTTGAGATAGGGGTTTGCTATCAAGTGAGATTGATAGTCGATTTACCGAGCAATCACAAGCATCGAATGATGAAAATGCAGTGGCCAAGTTGATAGGTCATTGAGATGTCATTGCTCATTTGCTATATAGCTCACAGTCCAAGGAATGGAATCAAGGTCAAGAGACTATCAAAAGCAAATCTCTATCTCTCTCCTCCCGGCCAAGACATGATAAAGCAAGCACTCATAAATAGTAACGCCCGGAAAAGTGATTGATACTCTCAACCAGATTCATGCGATGATGTTCCCCACCATATTGTCAGCTCCCCAGCAAGTCCAGCTATCCATATGCTACCAAATCAACCAATCTGCCAATCTCCCATACGCCACCACCGGAATCAGTCTGCTGTTCCTGATCAACCTTGAAATAAGAGCCCAGCAGCGTATTCTACATTGCCTCCACAAGCAGCCAGAGCGTTCACGGCTTCGGCTCGCGAGAATCCCAGTGCCACGAGCTGATCGACAGATTCTTGGGGGAAAGAGGGCTCTGGTGCTGGTTGTGGTGCGGCAGCAGCCGCAGGAGGGGGAGCAGAGGCTTGTTGAGGGCCGGGTTGTTGTGTTGATGGGCCAGACACAACGCCCGTTCGTCCTCCAATTGTAGTTCCTCCTGGTCCAGCAACCTTGGGTTCATCGGCTCGCTCCTCCTCCATATTCTTAGGGATATCTGCCTCTCCTAAAAATGGCACCTCGACGTCTTGGATCACTAGCTTGTCTTTTGACAGATCTATGCAAGCCTGGTGGCGCTTGAGCATATCGAGGCCCAGAAGGAGATCTACATCTTTGCCTTCCATAACGGTGAAACTGCAGGGTAGGAACAAGCTTCCGATCCGTATCTGTGCAGAGTGGACTCGTCCAAGAATAGCAGCTGTGCCTACACCTCGAGCAATACCCGCAAAGCGCTTATCCACCAGTCTCATGATACCGCACATCTCCGCACATGAAGGGGACATAATCGTAGCTTGGGCTCCTGAATCGACGAACGCCTTGACTTTGTGACCGTTGACCTCGACATCGATGTAGAGCATATGAACGCGACCAAATACTGCAGGGAGTTAGTACAACTTCAAACTTTACCACTGGAGGTTTGCGAACCTTCAGGGTTGTGCTCAATGGCATTTTGTAAATTCTCTTGAACCCGTTCTTCTCTGATCATCTCCTCAATCCGAGTCTGAGCATCAATATCGAAAGGATCTGCGTTCAAGTCTGCGATCGCCCTACTGCGCTGCTCCTGTGCTTCTCGCTCCTCATCCTGCATTCGCTGATAGACCTGGGCGAATCTCGCGGGGTCATCGAGAGCCGCTCCGAGCTCTGGACGTTGACTGGAGACCTGTTGTCTCATCGCAGGGTTACCGAGGATTTGTAACCGGACTGTCTCTGCATCTGGCTGCGCTTGGCCTCCTCTCTGTTGCTGGCGGGCAGGCTGTGGCGCACGTTGACCTGCTGGGCGACCTGTATTTCCTACCATGTCTCGAACATGTAAGGCCAGCATCTCCCCATCCCCAATAGACAGCTGTTCCATCGTCTTCGTGTCGTCGTTCAGCAGCTGGCCATTATGATAAAGGTGTTGGGATGTCTTCGGGATCTGCGACTCGGCTTGGACAGACTCCTTGAGAGTGCTGACTGTTGTGTCTGGGGGAATTTCGAGGGAGAGGAGATCGCCATCGTGAGTGGGAGCAGTGATGGTCAATGTGATATGCCTGCGAAGGTGTCAGTCTGAGTCCAAGCTTAAACATAGCTTTGGATTCTGTACTTACATCTCGAAAGACCTTGACGGATAGCTGCTCGAAAATGTATATTGACGAAGCTGGGTTTCAGATGGATTGAAGTCTAGAAGATGGAGGACTTAGTGAGATTATCACGCAAGTATCGTAATCTTAAATGACTGAAGATAAAAGACGGATTATGGACGAAGGGAAAGAGGCGGAGCGGGGATGACGACGTCGAGGACAAGAAAATGAAGAAGGCAAGGAAGGCAAAGGAAAGCAAGAAGTAGCCGCGTGCCAGCCTTGCCTGCTCTGGCGTACCTACGAATAGTAGGCGAGCCGCCAGGACCACTTGGTGCCCAGGGCATCGAACATGGGAGCTTTCACTCTCAATCTCACCCATCTCGCAATTCCCTCCCTCCCCTCGAATCCATTAATCATCACTATCACATGGAATGACATGGAAGCTGTCAAGAGCTTGTTTTTTTCTCTTTCTCTTACTGCTTGTGCCTGCCATATCCGGGCATATGGCATGATCGAGCGGGTGTAACACGTAGTGCCTTTGGGGTGTGGAGGAGCCAGGACATTGGTGCTCGTTAGGCGTGACGGCGTCCGTTGGGAGAAGAAGTAGACAGAGAGAGCTAGTTGCAGATACCGAAGAAGCAAATATACTACGGATGATTGATATCACAGCGGTAATATTGCAGGAGGATTGACACTAGCCTTTCTTGTTCGAACTTGCATCTGTATGGGGGAGGGGTCGAGGAGAGATAGCCACCTGCCTCTTGAAGAGCGTGATACAGTTTCAATCCCATCTTACCAGATCATATCCAGACTTTACTAGGCCGTACCTTCGGTTCAAAGTTATGGCCAAATCAAGCTGAGTATGATGAAACGCATTCAAGCTCTTCCAACTTCCTTATTCATTAGCACATGACGAGGCTGTTGAGGCGGGGGTATGGCTGAGCCCGAGGGGTTGGTGGCGTCCCTGTCCTGTCACCGAATCAATACTAGGCCATGGCTGTGCCTAAACATCACTTTACTTTACTTCACTTCAACTCACACGCAATCACTTCCAACAATCATTCTCGTGCTTCCAAGAACAATCAATAGGAAGCACCGTGCCAAGGCAACACATACGCAGTCAAGTCGAATACAGTCATGGCAATAGCCAGATGCACATGATATTCTAAAGCAACACACCAAATCCATCAATATCCACACCCACCCACTCACTCAGCTCAGCCGCACCTCTCCAATCTCAATTCCCAAATTAGACCCCGCGTCACACACAATCTCTCACTCATCAACATCACAAAAGCATTGCAGCAAGCCCAGAGCCAGCCAGTCCAGCAGCCATGCCTCGTGACTTGGAGCAAGAGAGGCCACCAGTGCTCACAGAGTCTCCGAATAGCGTCACGACCGAGACATCAGAGAGCCCGTCGCAACAAGAAGAGGGCGCTACTTCTCCGTCAACAGATCGCCAGCGCCAGTTTGTGATCGTTCCCGAGAGTCAGCAAGTCAAGGCACCGACAAACCTCCACCCTTACACACGACCCCTCACCATCTCAGACCTGGATTCTTGTGTTGCTCTTGAGAATGCCGCTTTCACGAATCCAGAGGAACGGGCGACGAGAGAGAAGGTCAGTAACACACTCTTTTAAAATACGAGCACGTGACAGATTACCGCTTTTGATGACGCCTCCGTCCTGCTCAATCTTGCTTTTGAGCTATTGCTGACGCTCCATATAGTTCAGGTACAGACTCACCAAGTGCGGTGAGCTCTGCTACGGAATCTTCTGTACCGTAGTCCCAGGCTCAGGCTTCGAAATCGAGACTCTCGCAACAGGCAAGCCAGTTGAGACCAGCCGCCGAAACGGAGCCGTCAGTGTGTTACTCGGCCATGTCATTTCCACCAAGACAAACGATGCAGTAGCTACTGATGACTCCATGGGTGTACCAGAGGACTGGGAATCTGCTTCTCCTAAATCTTCAAAATTAGGTCATTCAGAAGATGGGCGAACTATCGTTCTCCATTCTGTCGCTGTACTGCCGGGCTTTCAAGGACGGGGAATTGGAAGAGTCTTGATGATGTCTTATATGCAACATATGAACGGAGCAGGCATTGCGGATAAATTGGCATTGATTGCTCATGATGTAAGTCCATCTCTTTCACCATGTGTTTGTGGTCTTCCCTGATGCCAAACTAACACCTGGAACAGCACAAAACATCGTGGTATGAGAAATTGGGCTTCACGAATACTGGTAAGAGTGAGGCTACATTCGGAGGTGGCAACTGGATCGATATGGTAAATTTCTCTGCCTACATGACGAGGAAATCACTAATTCTATCTTACAGGGTTTCCTCTTGAAATCTCTGGAAGCAAGAACAGCGTATGGCTAAGCTTAGAGTATTTCCTCTACTGACGTCTTCATGATGGATGATACCCCCGATTTGCTTCTCTATAAAGTTGATTGATTGAAGGCATAATGAATGGGAGTCCGGCAGGATCAGGTCGGGTAGGCTAGGCCTGGTAGATGAACAAGCTCGCGCATATCAAGCATTTTCTCGATTCGTTCGATTCTTCCCTTCTACTCACAATCACATCTCATAACCGCGCACGCCTGTATTCAATCACAAGAGAGAGAAGGTGCGAAAGAGAGAAGACCAGAGTACTTAGAGCAGGGGTATCATAGTCTAATCACTCGCCTTGTACTTAGCCCTATACTCCTCCATCCTCTTAACATCCTCCTCCGCAACCGCCCCCTTCACCCCCCCAATAATGTCATCAAGCGTCAAGATAGCCAGCACCGGAATCCCATACTCCTTCCTAATCTCCCCAATTGCGCTCGGCATAGCCTTACTATCGTCTCCATCCGGACTCGGCAACTTCTCCTGGCGATCCAGCGCCACGAGGATACCGACTACGATGCCACCTTCTGAGCGGATCTTCGCAATGGCTTCGCGCTTCGCGGTACCGGCAGTGACGACATCGTCTACTATAAGCACTCTCTTTCCCTTCAGTGGCGCGCCGACGATATTACCTCCCTCGCCATGATCTTTCGCCTCCTTGCGATCAAAAGAGTAGCAGATATCTCCATATTTCTCAGGCTGCAAATCCGCGAGCTTATCGACCGTCGCAGCAGCGAGTGGAATACCCTTATATGCTGGTCCGAACAGAATATCGAATTCGATTGGGTTGGAGGAGGTAGAGGCTTCAATTATGGTTTTTGCGTAGGCGGTAGAGATGGAGCGGAGTAGGGATGCTGTGTAGAAGAGGCCGGCGTTGAAGAAGTAGGGGGAGATGCGCTTGGATTTCAGCTCGAAGCTGCCGAATTTGAGGATTTTGCCATTGATGGCTGCTTGGAGGAAATCTTTTTTGAATTGGGGGAGGTCGGAGGGAGACATTGTGAAAGGTTGTGAAAGTTGAATTGGGAAGAGAGACGCGGGGTGGAATTGGGAATCCAAAAAGTTTTATCGCTTGCTCGCTTTTGGAGGGGTTTATCGTCGATAAGCTTGGGGCTAAAGCGACACTGAAAAAAGGACCACAACTCGAACCAGACAGTGTCCCTCGTACATCATGAGACTTTAGTTACAAAATTTTGGAGATGAAATGTCACCAATACGCTACAACACATTAGAGAAAGACAACGTCGACCATTCGCATGATTATCGAACGGCTGTTGAGTTGCTGCAACAGCACTCCTGCACGCCGCTTCACCAAGACCCCGAGGCTTGGGCTTGATAGCCACTAGCGTCAGTTTTAGCGCAACAAAAATAATTGTCCATCGAAATCTGAAAATTGTCCCGGCTTCAAGACCCCAAGATCTCGACGACCCTCTTCCTTCCCTCTCTTCACCACCAACCTCTCGCACATACACACGAAAGGTTGCCCGTCATGAAGACCACTTGGAAGGATATTCAGCCCGTTCCGACGTCGCAGGAATTCCTCGACATCGTCCTGAGCAGAACACAACGACGTCTTCCAACACAAATCCGAGCCGGTTTCCAAATTTCACGAATCCGCAATTTCTATACTAGGAAGGTCAAATTCACGCAAGAGACCTTCTGTGAAAAGCTCTCCCTTATCCTCGACGGATTCCCTCGCCTCCAAGATATCCACCCTTTCCACAAAGATCTTCTCAACACACTTTACGATGCCGACCATTTCAGGATAGCCCTCGGCCAGCTGTCAACCGCAAAGCACTTGATCGAAATCGTCTCTCGCGATTATGTCCGTCTCCTCAAATATGCGCAGTCACTGTTCCAGTGCAAGCAGCTTAAGCGTGCGGCGTTGGGACGAATGGCCACGATCTGCAAGAGATTGAAAGACCCTCTCCTCTACCTCGATCAAGTCCGACAGCATCTTGGTCGTCTTCCCTCGATTGACCCAAACACAAGAACCCTCCTCATCTGCGGATACCCCAATGTTGGAAAGTCTAGCTTCTTGAAGAGCGTTACCAGAGCCGATGTCGATGTTCAGCCATATGCTTTCACAACCAAGAGTCTGTTCGTGGGACATTTCGACTACAAGTACTTGCGATTTCAAGCCATCGATACACCCGGTATCTTGGACCACCCTCTGGAAGAGATGAACACTATTGAGATGCAATCGATCACCGCAATTGCACATCTGCGATCAGCTATCCTGTATTTCATGGATCTTTCCGAGCAGTGCGGATATACCGTTCAAGCACAGATGCAACTATTCCAGAGCATCAAGCCCCTCTTCGCAAACAAACTCGTCTTCATCGTCATCAACAAAATCGATGTCACTCGACCAGAAGATCTCGATGAGGAGACTCAAGCCGCTCTCCAAGCCCTCCTCAAGCCTGGAGACGTAGAGATGCTCCAACTCTCGTGTACCACCGCTGAAGGAGTCCAAGACGTCAAGAACGCCGCCTGCGAGCGTTTGATCGCCGACCGCGTAGCCCAAAAGTTCAAGGCAGGCACAAACAGCACTGGAGCAGGCGGACGTCTCCAAGATGTCCTGGGCAGAATCCACGTCGCCAAACCAATGGACGGTATCGTCCGCGAAGCCTTCATCCCCGAGGCCGTCAAGAACAAGAAGAAGTACGACAAGAACGACCCCGAGCGCATCAAGCTCGCCCGCGACATCGAAGAAGAGAACGGCGGCGCAGGAGTCTACAACGTCGATCTCAAGGACAAATACCTCCTCGAGAACGACGAATGGAAGCACGACAAGATCCCCGAGGTCTTCGACGGCAAGAACGTCTACGACTTCATCGACCCGGACATCGAAGCCAAGCTCGCCGCCTTGGAAGAAGAGGAGGAGAAACTGGAGGCGGAAGGCTACTACGATTCCGACGAGGAGCTGGAGGACGCTGAGGACGCCGAGATCAGAATGAAGGCCGACCTCATCCGCGAGAAGCGCATGCTGATCCGCAACGAGGCCAAGATGAAGAAGTCACTCAAGAACCGCGCCATCATCCCCCGTACAGCCATCCGCAAGAAGCTTACTGATATGGAAGACCACCTCGACTCGCTCGGTCATGACACAAGCGCTATCAGCGAGCGCGCTCGCTCCCGCAGCCGTGGTCGCAGTGTGTTGCGCTCTCGTACTGGCACTGAGGATGTTATGGATGTCGATTCTCCTGATTACGAAGCTAAGATGCGCGCGAAGAGCAGGGCGAGAAGCCAGAGCAATAGACGTGATGACGGTGTCACCAATGAGGTTGCTAGGACGAAGGCGGAGCGTGCGCAGAAGTTGGGACAGAGGAAGATGAATAGGATGGCTAGACAGGGTGAAGCTGATAGGCATGTTGCTGCTGCTATGCCCAAGCACTTGGTATGTTCTTGCTCCGGATTTCCTTTTCTCCTACACATCCCCTCCCAATCCTCTCCCAGAATGGAGAAATCAAACCAAGTTCCATTGCTAACATCCTTCGCAGTTCTCCGGCAAGCGTGGCATGGGCAAGACAAACAGTCGTTAAAGACCTGTGTTCTTCCTACCTACCTCCTCACCTATCCGCTCTCTCTCATCTACACCCTCTCATTCACGACTCGATGCCCCATCTACCATTCTACGCTTTCTACCCGGGCGATTTTTCACAAGGCATGGCAGGCAGGCGTTCCGGAGGGAAAATTCAAATCAATTCAAATCGTTCATTTCGCATTCTAGACCCTCATGTCCTCTTTTTCTTACATGGCGTAAAGTTGCCGGTCTTGGTCTCATTTCGATGATGCGATGTAGAGAGGCATGAATTGATTGCTTTGTTGTGCTACTTCTTGTATGTGAATGCACAAATACTGATAGACGAGAAAGGGAAAAGGAAAATTCAAATGAAAAGTGGATGTTTAGATAGCTAGATGAACAAGCTTCTATACTCTTCAATTTCTGCAACTGTGATACTATCGTTTTGGACTCTTTGTTTGGAGTCTTCAATCTTGATATCTCACTGAAGCTACCTGGTACAGTGAACAGGATCGAGCAAAGACTTGAGAAAATCACGTCAAGTTGTATCATGGCATTTGAGGACCTTCAGCACCGAATGCTGACTTGGCTTGATCTGCTCTGCCCTGGGCATCCAAGACTGAGATTCGTAACTCAGTGGTAGATCCTTAAAATTGCTGTCCTGTGACTAAGTGAAAACAGCCCTCCCCGATAGATATGCTAATTCCTTGCCTATATGTGGTACAGGGAAACCTCCACGTATTGTGTTGAACAGTTGTACATCACCCACCTGATCCACGAACACCGAGGATTATAGCGATTGTCCTTGGTCATTGTATTAGTGCCGCCCAAAGCGCGTGAAAAATAATCGGAATAGTATAGCTTGTATGCTATGGGTACACACCTACATATTAAGCCCGTGTTGATCAATAAGCTGTGTGCTAGTAATGTTGTACCTCGTTTGCCTTAGCCTTCGTCTCGTGGCAAGGAGGGTAGTTGGCTAGCTGGTGGCTGCTCGCATGTGGCAGCACCATCGACTGACGGCTTTGCGGCGAATTGCGATGTGCAACAAAGTCTGTCTATATGCAACATCTAGCATCACGTCAGTTATGTAGAGTTTTCGTATTTGACCTCCAACTGTAATTGATATCTTTTCCTTCTCTTTTCAAGAACCACGAGTTCCAAGTGTCTTCTAGCGGTTGATTGTAAGCCAAAAGCTCGTCATCATCCCTCGCTTTATTGAACAAGGTGAGAGAGTAATTTGCTGTAACGAACAGCGCACCAGTACCCGAGGTCTGACGGCTCTGCACACCACCATGAAGTAATCGTCGGATAGAGGAGTATCGATTTGAAATGCCGCTTATCCAAGGCAAGAAGAGGGAATCAAGACGTAGTGTGACCAGCGCAGAACCCACCTGAGGCCCCTCGTGAGGAGAAGCAGTGAGACCCCACTATGTCGAGCAGTATGTCAAGCGTATGACAACAGACTTTCTATCTTTGCATGCTGAAGATTCAGGGCACTCTGCACATACGTGTAAGTGGTCCCTGCTTTTCGGACTAACATGCCCAAGACCCTACTTACCTTCTTAGTTAGGGTTCGTGCTACTTTACACTACACAAGCCATGCTCGCGGGAGGGCACGAGCCGAGCGTTTTGATATTTGGTAGTTTGTAGCGAGGAACTTAAATCTGACTTGATGTCCGAATCGCAGCACCACACTACTGCAGCTGCGGAGCTAGATTTCTCCGACTTAAACCCACAAAGTTATCAGCAAGGTGTTAAACAGAGTGCTGTCGAAACTGCCAGAGGAACAAAGCCGGGATTTGAATAGCGGGTTCGTTGCCGATGTTGGCAGTTGTTGTCCTACAACGCTGGCTAGAAGCGGGATAGTGTCGAACAAGCGGCCAACACAATATGCATGCAAAGTCGTCGCTCCGATTCTGTACCGATGTACCAAAGCCTTGTGTGCGTGATGCCAGCCCTGAAGCACTGCATGGGTCAGTGTGTTACTTGACAGCAGTCCCAGTAACCAAATCCCCGGATCGATACATGCGCCACAACCTTTCCGTTCTTTGAATTTGGCAATGTTGACTAGGACGAAAAGTTGATCGAAATAGTAATCCAGATATAGTTTACCAGGGACTTGACTCCCGAGTCTTGGAATTGCAGCCCGATCTTTCGATAGGGTAGGGTAGAAGAAGCTGCCAGCGAATAATACTGCCTAGTAAGATGCTATTATCCTTGATTGGATGAAAACCAGACATCAAAGTTTCTCACCATCGGGTATAGCCTTGCCGTCAGTCGTGAGAACATTTCAAATGGTGGTGTAATTGAAGGGCTTCTAATGTACCAGATGGACTCGCTTCTTCGTAAGTTTCGAGGAGGGCGGGCCCTCTTTCCAATGATCATTCAAAATTTTCCGTCGCCAGATTTCCGACCCTGAATCCTCGGCTTCTCAATCGTTGGCTATTCCCAACCAGTGATATTTCAGATTGCTTCCAACCACCATGTGCCGCCCCCGCCACTCAGTCCTCTTTAGTCAGGGATGCTTGATGGTCAAGCACATCCGCTCCTGCAAGCAAAGCCAGTTCTAGAGACCGGAACCCACCAAAATACCCAAATCGGACAGCCTGAAGATCTGAGCCAATGATGCTGGCTTCCAGTGCTCATTTCCAGCGGAGTCGTTCTACGATCATCTCCATTGGGAAGCCGGCTGGCGACAGAAGGACTGCCCGCTCTACCAACATCTAGCAGATGCCTCACTTGAGCTTCTCCATAGCAGGAAAAGACGAAAGCGAGTCTGATTTGTAGCATACCAAGAAACGACCCCGCAAGTGCATCATCAGTAGGACGAATTGACAGTTTGCAAACTAAGCATGGCCGCGTAGGATATCTCTTCTTCCCTTTTAGGAACAACAACTGACAGCGTGGTGCCATGGACTTAGCCACCCCGAAGAAAACACGGTAACGAACTCTCGTCCTATGCCTCTACAACCCAACAAGATTTTAACTTCAGCATACGGCCAGCAAGTGCAGATACTAGCAGGATGCTTTAGCTGTGGCGGGCAACTCTGGAGAGGCTTCTGAGCTGGTTTAGCTCTTGCTTTGAGAAGGGGGATGGACATTGTCGAACAACTCGATTCCAGCAAAGACAAATATAGACGCTCTCCTGCCTTCCTAGTTGATCATTTCTCCAAAGGCCAAATTAGAAATCTCAACACTAACGAGACCTAGGCTGCGGTTGACAACAGCTTCCTGGAAACAGAAGAGTACCATAATCGGACGTACCAGGCATATGCCATCAACAACTTGTCTTATCTTGCTCCCTGCGATGAAGTACGTCGACCCCTGAAAAGAAGTAGATCTGCCGAAGTCTGACGGCATGTAGGATGAGACAGAACGTCTCAACATTTTCCACAATGTGCTGAATCGAGTCTTCGATGGAAGATTGGTATTCCCTCCCATTCACCGGCTTCGACGCATACTTGATTGTGGCTATGGAACGGGTGCGTGGGCTAGTGATGTCGCAGAGCAGAATCCTCGATGTGAGGTGAGTTTGCGACCTTTGATTACACACTTCGCAGGAAGAGCCAACCGGATAAAGCGCACCCCAGCCTATCCAGCCTGGAGACTGGGAAGGCATAGGTGAGGAATGGAATGGCCCGCAAGACCGCATCTGAATCTATATGGCTTGTGTATCGTATATACTGATACGAAGTCGGATTAGGTTCTTGGAATAGATATAAATCCGATGATGCAGCCGGAAGAGATGCCTGACAACCTATACCTCCAAGTGGACGACTTGAATCGAAGGTGAGAATCATGAACACATCCTGTACAACCAACTCATTGGAGCCAGGTTCACTTTCCAAGCCAACAACTTTGACCTAGTCCATTCTCGGATGGTCTCTGCTGGAATCCATGTCAACAGATGGCCTCAATATCTCCGTGACTTGCTCCGGGTCACAAGACCTGGAGGCTGGACACAAATGGTCGAGCTGTATTGCAATGTCCAGTCCGATAACGGTAGTTTGACAGAAGGTTGGTCGGATGAGTCCAGTGCAGGAATGCGTTTGCTGATTGGCGGGAAGATCACGCTCTGAGCCAATGGAGTGCACGATACTTGGAAAGTATGGAAGGTTTGAAGGACCCCAGGGCGCCGCTACGCCTTCCCGATATGATGAGGCAAGCTGGGTTCGTGGACGTTGAGCATCGAGTCATACAACTACCCACATGTGGATGGAGCACAGGTTCGTACTCAAACACAGTCGGCAAGTGAAAGTCTCATCAACATGTGAAATGTAGACCAGAGGGACAATGACGTAGGAATTGCAAATAGAGAGAACGTCCGCAGAATGCTGTTGTCGCTGGCAATTTACCCGTTCACGGAAAGACTCAGGTAAGGTTGTGGAGTCCAAGTCGCTCGTTCGCAACCCTGGACTATCACTACTAAGGTTTCGAACAGGATGCCAGTCCAGGATGTACACCTACTCGTCGCTCAGGCCCGCCTCGAGGCAGACGATCCGGCCTTCAAGGTATTATTCTCTGCTAGCATTGTGATATAATAGCTGAAACGAACATAGGCTTATTTCCCGCTGTATGTGTGCATCGGTCGAAAGTCTCGCTCTAGTCGATAGATCTGGGAAGTATTGAATGAGCACGCGGTTGTTATCGTCGTGTATCTCGACTAGCAGATTGGCCGAGTGTCATCTGAAAAGCATTCTGGCGAATGTCCTAGGTCTTCGCACAACTCCGTGACAGGTTCGTCAGTGATGGGTTGTAAGGACAGGTAGATGGAGTATTCAGTATCTGCCGTCGTTCCTTTAGGTGTTTGTATTTTCTTCTTCTTGCGTCAGATGATTTCCTGTCATCTACTTCTTGGCTTCTGTCCTTTTCAAGACTATGTAAGAACGTACTGAGTGCCGGAGCGCGTTTGATTGCTTGGAAGATTGCTTCTTCATCAGCCTTTTTGTTGCTTACGACATTAAAATGAAGTGCATGATCCAATGCAACAACGCTCCTTCTCTCATTGTGATGACAGTGGAGTCTTCCGACCCGATTAAATTCCAAGAAGTAGTTGGCCAGCTTCGAATCTATTGTTTGCTTCTTGAGGAGTTTGAAATTCATCTTTCTATTGATTGTGAGCGATGACTTCCTGGACCAAAGACGATGGTCTGGTCGTCCACGAGAGTGCACATAAGTAAGCGATGCATCATCAGTGTTTGCATCGTCGATGTTGACATGAGCTCGATGACGCGCCATCGACGGTCGAAGTTATTCGCGGCATTTGAACATCACGGAACCATGGTACTGAGACGGGAGTCTGTCCGCAGACCAAGGCGATGTGGAAATGTCGTTGTGACCTGTCACGAAATGGTCCCGGTCCTCTGTCAAGTCTCGAGATGTGTCGGACATCATCCTCTGGACGAAGGGGGAAAAGTCATGGATCTAGACAAGGGATTGCAGCAACTAGGCAGGTTGGAAGCAAGTGCCGGCTGGCATTGTGATGATGGTTTGGAGAAGATCGTGTTCGTGCTGCGTCGCGAATTAGATCGGGATCCGCCACCGAGGTATGACTGCTGTTCCGAAGAAGTCAAGGAGACGATATTGATGGGAAGGCAAAGAGAATAGAAGGGAGGGTGAGTGTGAGGTAAGGGAGGTTGATAGCTCACTCGCTTCGCTTCGATTTCTTCCAGAATTGGGTGAGGGCGAGCTCGGGACAGGGTGTGTTGGGTTGGCTGGGAAGAAGGAGCAATCATCCTTGCTACTTCTCATCCGCCGGCGAATGTTCAGCCGCGTCGAGGGTGGTGGACAATTGGCTGTGGGTTTGTTCTCTTATGGTAATAGATTGCATAAGGAACTGTAAGATCGAGCAGGTCCTGTTTTTGTTATTGATATACATCAATGATCTATCTCCTGTAGTGTCACTCAGCAAGTGCGGAAGGAATTGGTCCTGGGCTGGATGAGGCATAGAACTCGAGAGCGCGAGCTCAGAGTGTGCAACTGCATCCAGTCACAGCCAGACGCGGGGTGTGTTGGCAGTTCCATGGCAGCCTCTTCGGGGCTTTTTTGGGAACCTTGACCCCGGATGCTGGAATAGATGGGACACTTCCAATTGGTCTGTTTTGGCCGTTGGGAAGGTTTACGATCATGTGATGACTGATTGTGGAATTCATGCTCCTGGACTAGCCAGGACGGACTTTCATCGCGTCTCCTCATTACTGAGTCGGGAGATTTTCAAGTAGCCTTCAATTCAGTGTGTCACAAATCTCTCGGCCTAATACATTATCATGAAGATATTTATGGGATGAAGCATATTTGGATTCGTGATTAGGTATATAAGCAAATTTTCAGTCGCTGGAAGCATAAGAATTTTGTTGGTCTCAACTATGATAACTTTCTTATGACACTGTAGGTGACTGATGATATTCTGTCTACAGTAGTCCGAACTTTATGCTCGTGCCACAGAAACTTAAGCATGGATCACGCAGATCCGATTGTGGAGTTGGCCACGAAGGATTTGAACCGTTGCTAAGTTCACTATTTCGTACTATCCTGAAGATTAAGACAGTAGAAATTGATGGCACGGCACGTAGACGATAGGAGCAATCGATATGCGATAGTCTTCAGTCATCTATGCCACTATGTGTATTTCCTGTATGCTAACCCTTTCCCAACGCCCTCGCCATGCATCCGAGGTCCCAAAAGTAGAAAGCCTCAGACTCCAATGGGGTATCTAATGTACACAGCGCTCAAGGATTCTCATGAGGACTCTGAGAAGGTCCTCCTCCTCCCCACACATTCTCAAATTCCTCACCATCGAGCCCATATTTAGGCTTCAACAAGAGAGCTGGCTCTGGCGATTCTTTCCTCCAGTGACTCGTCTCTTCTGGTTCTTCTTGGGGCGTCTGCCCTTCATCATCTTCACCAACTGTGAACTCATCCTCCCCAGCTGCGTTGGCCTCATCGATCGCCGCCTCATCGGCTGGTTCGTAGCCCTCGCGAATATCTTCACCCGTGTCCTGTCCGTATGTTCGTCTATACATCACAAGTCAGCAATCACTCCCAAACGCAAACAAGAACACGTACACGAAGCGTTTTGGCTCAGCGGAATTCCAGCCCGCGCCGCCCTCTTTCCGGGCACGAACCCGTTCAATATCCTCTGCCGTTGTGTCTTCCACCACCAAATCTACAAGCTGACTGCGATCGGATTTTGCCGAGCTTGAAGCAGAGGAGTGGTGCCGAAGCATACCCATTAGAGCTGGGGCCCGTCCTTCTTCGCCTGTCGCGGCATCCTTCTGCTTACCCTTCGAGCTACTGTCCCTCTTTCTATTCTTATTTGAAGCACTGTGCTTGCGTTTGGTCTTCTTCGTGACCTCCTCGACTGTGCCACGGACATTGCTTGCACGTCTGATCTCATTATCTCTAGTGGGCTGGAGCAAATTACGATTTGCTGAGGTTGTGACCAAACCAGGTGAAGAGTTTAGCCATCTTTCCCGAGAGGCTTCGTGTGCAGTGATTACAGGATACTGTCAGATGTCAGATACGATTGAAAAGTGTCTCCGGCTGGATTACTCACATTCCAGTCACCGAATTCTAACGCCCTCGCTCTCTCGTACATGCTTTCCTCTTCGGGATCCAATGTCAACTCGTCAACCGCACCGTTTCCATATCCCAGGTACTGTGCGTCATTGTCATGTGGTTTTGATGGTGACAGAGGACGGCTCGGTCCACTGTTATTCCGCAGAAGTGGTGTTCTTGCATTAGCATCGCCAGGCTTCGGTATCCAGTATTTTCCCTTTCCTCCTCGCTCATAGCGCATACCTTCCATCATTCTGGCTACTCTGGAAGACGAACCCTCATGTGCCAGAACATTGTCACCCGAATCGAAAAGGCGATACTCGTATTTGTTTCCACTGAAAGTCTCTTTCGTGTCTTCGATAAGATCACGGCAACCAAAGGCGTCTCGGAGCGCGAATTTGACCGGCATTCTGGCAGCTGAGATGGTAACATCTGCATAGTCATGCCAAGAAAAGGCATACCAGTGAGCAATAGCAAATATAGGCATTTCTATGCAGATCAAAGCATCCTGGATAGCAGCGGCGAGATTGTCGGGCGTGTACCCTTCGACGTCATCCGGAATTGCACCGAGCCATACCAGGATAGACAAGAAAAATCCTTGCCAGTACGATGCAAAGATAATGAGCTTGACACAGAGAAACTTGGGAACCGGACGAAACGGTTGTAAATCTCTCGACATGCATACCCAGAACATGCCGAGAGAGTAAAGACTGACGGTGACACTGATGTTGTATGCAATTCCACTCCACAAATACCCGGAAGTCAACCCAAGATACCCCTCCTGGTATGTCCCAGTAGCTTTCATGATGATAGAAGCCAAACCTAGTATTGGTTTCAGCCAGGCGTACTGTAAAATTCCACGTTTTATTGCCAGGAAAGTGTGAGGATCGGAAATATCGGCTTTCGGGAGGAAATGATTCAGAGGCCAGAGATGGTGGACTGGTTCTCGCCCGTGCATCATGATTATCAGAGCTCGTTCGCCGCCGAGAAAGTTGATCAAGAGTTGGAAGAAGGTATAGATCGTGAAAGCCTTAAAGGATGAGTGACTGTACTGGAAGAGAAACGGGTCTCCTACCTCATAGATATCACGAACTGGGTCTACAAACATGGCAGCCTTAAGTGAGATAATACTAGACCATGATGATAACGAATATATAGGAACCCTGTGTATCTTAGCAGACTGCGACATGATTTTGAGGACGAAACGCACATAAGCAGTATGCGAATGACATATCGTTGGAGGAGAGGTTTGCGGTAGTTTTTGCTGTTGCCATTAGTCGTTGCGAGCATGTAGTGGGTGGGAGGCAATACGTTTGGAGCCAGACGGAGCTGTTGATAACGATGTTAGCAGATGAAACAGAGCAGAATTATTGGACTGGCCTACACGATAGATAGCAGAGATGCTAGTAGAGAAGATACTCCAGCTACAATGATGGTGGCATGCGTCAACTTCTGCCCAGTTCCGCCAGAAAGTCCTCCCATTGCTGCGAGCTGCACAATGCTATGACGCGTTCAAGATTTCCTGGTAGAAATCGAAATGCGTGTCGTGGAAAGGGTCATTACTCTGCGTCAGAGTGTCCCATAAACATCGTCTTCCACTTTCAACTTCACAGGAATTGCAGTGGTGTACAGAAGGCTGACAAGAAGTTGGTTGACAATGCGATGAGGACCAAGATTCTGGAGGAGGAACACCGGCAGAATCGCTATAACAAGAATAGCGCGGGCAGCTCCAGAGACCTCAAGCTGCCCAGACCAGTCAATGATTGGCTGCGCAATAACTGAACGTCAACTGCATCTCTCAACTCGCTCAGATCATTCCATCGCGCATCAAGAGTTCAGATGTTTCTTGACCTGCGCGGCGCTTTGAAATTGACCCTTCGACAGGCTGATTTTCAGAGTATGGAGTCTCGAGGCAGCATGATCGGCAAGTTGCGAGTGTACTGAGTGATTGAAGATGTCCAGCACCGGATCATTACAAAGTTCCCCTTTGAGGACGACTCCGGACTTCAACTGGTAGGATTAACCTCTGGTATTACTGAACTGTAGCTAATTACTCCCAGGGTATTTCTTGTGGAGTTGGGAGTATGCGGCATTCTGTGAGTGTACCCGGTTGGATATTCGGAATCTCTATTAATGTAAAGTAGGACTCTCTTCTTCCTCTTTTATTTCAATCGAGTCTTTGCGACCTTCGTTTCCTACGGACTTCGAGCATGGTCATGGCACGTACATCGGGTTTACATAGACATCCAGGCGCTACAGATATCGCTGCTAGGAGGGAGGGTGTTCTTCAAGGGTCTCAGATATCATGGCAATAATGAGACAATCTTGATCCAGAGCGGATTTGTGACGTGGCGGTACTGGCTGAGGAATGTAAAGGAATTGGATGTGGGACGAGATCACCATTCTGGGACAAAACGAGTCTCTTCGGACGTCGACGAGATTGTGGGTGAGCAGACTGAGAGGCTTGATGCTGAACAGCAAGCAAGGAAGTCAGACCCTGCGAAGCTTCCATGTCGTCTCAATGTTACCTTGAGAGGAGTGGAATGGTTTGTCTACAACAGAAGTGCTGCCTACGATGCGATCGTGGCTGGTCTCACCAAGGATGACCACGCTGAGGCTGGTCCAGTGCCTGAAAGTGTTGCTCCCGAAACTGGCGATTACGATGGGAAGCCACGAAGACGCCGAAAACACGATGCCGAGAAAGCGAATGTATCTTCAGAAGGTTTCATTGATCTTGAAAAGGAAATTTCGCCCGTAACGGAAAAGAGTACTTTAACAAGTGGAGGGAAACTTCGTGAGGCCTCAACTATGTCCCAAGCTGATGGGAGCGAAACGAGTGAAAGATTGGGTAAAGGCTCAGACAGTGCCTTCATCCTTCGTTTTCTCCCCGTTCAAGTTACCTGTGAAAAAGCAGCCGTTGTGCTCGGCAACGAGAATACGAAAAGTGTCTTGATTACAAAAGTTGACAGTGCTACTGGCGAAATTGATGCAACAAGGTCAACGACTTCACTGGATCAGTATAGGCAGGTCTTTACCTTTCAGTTCGAACATCCGGTCATTCAGATGAAGCCAAACGATGATTATAAGGAAGACCAAACGACTGCTGCAACTCGAGTCAAACGTGGTGAGGCTGATCAGCCAGATCCCCATCACAGCCACAGTCATCCATTCATGCACCGTCAACGTAAAAGAGCCTGGCACAGGCTCCAAGATCTCATTCCCGCCTTTCGAAGCTCGGTAGATTCCTTATCATCCAGCTTGCATGCACCTGGATCGTCCTCGCAGGCAATCCCAGGATCAGACAACTGGCAAGGACTCTCGAGATATCTTGATGAAAGTCAACAAGATGATCGAGCCAAATGGTCTTCTATTGAATATGCCACTGTTTCCACCATCGCCGATTGCCCAAAGGCTAGCATGTGTTTTTACTGGGATGTCGTGGGAATTGTACAAGCGCGAGCTGGCTCCAAACGTGGAAAGCAGCATCTGAATATTAACGGCGATGTCCCTCCAGAATGGGGCATCAATCTGTCTCTGACAAAAGCCACCATAAACTACGGGCCTTGGGCGGACCGGCAGCGTGCTGACATACAGAGAGTTTTCTTTCCAAGTCTTTGTAAAGATGCCACACCAAGCAAGAATCTTGTTGCGGGCCAGTTTAGAGTTCCTGTGGAATTCAAGCTGTACATCGAGTTTGACGAAGAGACTGTTCTTCGTGTTCCCATCAGAGAAGAGTCCAAAAATTGGAAATGGACGAAACAGGCAGATACCATGGGTACCGCGCCCAGCGACCAAAAGAGGGCCGGTAGAAATAATAGAAAGAACAAGACGGACAAAGGAAACCCAGGGCTGGAAGTCCGTCCTTTTGGCTGGCTCGATGTTAAGGTTGGCCCAAATGCAACCGTTAGCTATGTCATGGATATGGTTGCAGGACATGCTGGCTACTCTAACGATCTGTCACTGGACCTCCCAGACCTCGAAGTGACTACGAGCGTTAATCATGGGCTGCTGTTGAGATCTGCAGACAACCATGTAGCTTGTGATCTCTCAAATCCTCTCCAGTGGAATGGTCATCGTACCTGGAAGTTCGATGTCAACAGTAGCGCATTGGAGCTGTTCATATTACGGGAGCACGTTTTCTTGCTCACTGATCTGGTTGATGACTGGGCAAGCGGACCACCACCGGAGTATTTGACCTTCACACCTTTCAAGTATTTGGTCAATCTCCGACTTGCCGATTTCAGGATATATCTTAATGTTAATGATTCGAATATCATCAACAATCCGTCAGATTTCGACGACAACACATTCATCATCATTTTTGGGTCCACCTTGGATGCCAATATATGCATTCCGCTGGAGGACTATCGACCACAGCTCAATGATATCCCCTTCAAAGTCAGTGCCAGAAATGGTGGATTGAATCTCAACGTTCCCCCTTGGAATACTCAAGCAACATTCTTGAACTCCAGCGAGATAGCTACTTTGAAAGAGCTAGAGATCGATGGAAAATACCAATACAATGCCACCACCTCGACAAGTAACACCGATACACTGCTGCTCAATGTGCACGGTCTCGGGGCAACCGCCCAGTTCTACGGATTCGTCATTCGCTATTACTTAAAGGTCAAAGATAACTATTTTGGAGACGATATACGGTTTAGGACTCTCGAGGAGTATCAGGATTTGCTACGTGCAATCCAGAGCGGCGAGGGTGACATTTCTCCTCAACCTCCTCATAAGAAGTCAAATGATCTCGATGTCATCTTGAGTGTGAGTGCGGACGAATCGAGCGTGATCCTGCCTTCGAATCTATACTCGTCAAAGAATCATATCCGTATCGAAATCGCTACCCTCGCTGCTGACCTGCGCTTCACCAACTATTACATGGACTTGGAAGTGGTGTTGAGCACCCTCGCGTTTTCGCAGGGTAGTGGTGATGATGGCACAACCACACCAATAAGTGCTACCTCCAGCACTCAGCTGTTCATAGATGGAGTCAACGTCTATGGAAATAGACTCTTTGGCTTGCCTCCAAGCGAGCCGACTTATATTTGCAATTGGGACTTTGCTGTCGGCGCGGTGACTGGGGAATGTACGTCTGAATTCTTCACTCGGCTAGCTACTGGAGGGAAAGCCTTCGCGTTCTCCTTTGACGATGATGAAAACGCATTGCCTTCTATATCCGAGCTCGTTCTACACGATGTCACTTTCCTTCGAGCCTCAATCGAGTCTCTTCGGGTATGGCTGCATGTGGACGAGGCGGCATTCCTCTTTGCTACCGAGACCATTTCAGTAAATTTCAACGACTGGGCTGGCTCACACTATTCTAAGAAACTCAAGCTCGAAGTGCCGGGCCTTCAAATCGGCTGCGTGGATGCCGAATCTGCATCGAGACATAGATCAAGAACCCAGCAACCAGTGGAGACGCATGCTCTGATTCAGACGACAATCTCATTCTCAATGATACAGAGAAAGCTAGAGTTTGCAAAAGACCGACAGCTTCAACAAGAGCATATTAAACGACACGACCAACGGACACACCGATCAGATTTTCTTCTGCATCACCATCTGCTCGACGATTCGATGCTATTTCCTGTCGATCCACCTGCTATGAGTGTTCCTCCAATGCCGCTCCCCGTCACCGAGGACGATGAAGCGTCTATTGATAGGATATCCATGAGCCCATCCAAAAGGTCCTCGTTACAACAATTCAAATCACGTTTGGGTCGGAAAAGTTCATTCTTGTCCCTGTCTGGCTCCAGCCAAAAGAGTGCAACAAGTATTCTTCGTCCTCGAGGAGGCCGAAAGGCCAGCGAGGCACAACATCATGAATCACGTTCACGAAGCCTGCACGTCAGTGCTGGACCGGGACGCCGCACCCCTCTACGAGACGTATCAGTATCTACTGGCAGGCAATCTTCCTTCTACAGTGCTATTGGAGAGCATCGCGGCTTACCTCCTTCCACTGTCACCTTTTCAAGCTCGTATGCGGCCCCATATTTCCCTCTGGAAGGAGTTGAACCAGACACCAGGGATCTCCCAACTTCTCCGGATCACAAGAACGACAACGATCCTCAGCTTGGATTGAACGATATTCACCCAGACAGAATAAGTGGGAAACCCGCACATATTAGCTTTATGCTTGAATTGCCAGACGGGGTCCAAGGGGTATTCAACCCAAAAGCTGCCGCGGCCGTTGTCAGTCTTATTGCCGCTCTCGAGCCAGTCGAGCCTGCCGATCTTCTTGATCAACTTCAAAGAGAGTCAATATCCGGAATAATAGATTTGCAGAAGCAGAAGATCCCAGAAAGCAATGTGGTTGACTTTGGTGTGTTTACTCCAGCTATCAACCTTCGCTTAATGAATTCCACTGGGTCCCAAAGCCCTCATCAGGAAATGAGCGACCAGTATGATCTCTCTATGTCTGGTCTTGCAGTTTCTTCCCGATCACAGACTACGCCAGCCGGTAAGGGCTCCTCTGATAGTGTCCGGAAGTCTTCGACTGTTCATCTGTCTCTGGCCTCTGCAGCATGCTCAGCCAAGGAGAGGCTTAACGACCTCGATGATCCACAGGCCGCTGTCAATGCCATCATCGACGATGTCGTGTTGTGGATTGTATCGAACGACGAGACACATATTAATGTGGCTTTTAAAGATTTCGAGCTTGCCACAGCTAGTAGCAAAATTGAGTACCTGGCTTCCATACTGCACCGAACCAAAGTACTTGGTCTTGACCTTGCTGAATCTTTTTCTTCTCAAAGCAAGCTGCAGCGTAATCGTGTACAGCTCTTCACATATCTCGTCGCTACCGCCGGACAACAAGCAGCAGATCCTCTGTTTTTGACGAGACCGTCATATGTATTGCGCTCGGCTTCCGAACACCTTCGAACGAGTGATTCTTGGAAGATTGTCACCCGTCTTCGACACATGTATGAGAGCCTCAATTCATCAACTCAGCAAGATTTAGCTGTGCGCTGTCTCGGCAATACGGAACTGGTGCCAGAGGATGCGCAAGAGAGTGTCCACGCTTGCTTCGACCAATGGCGAAGCTGGGATCTCAACAACATCAACGAGTGCCTTGTAATGGCAAAGGTTTATGGTTCTCCGGTTGTGATCCTGCCAAAGTCGCAGGCGGTGCCTCTCAAAGTCTCGTTCCGAACAGAAGATATTCGACTAGTAGTTGATCCTGGCCCCAAACAGAACGAGGTAATTCTATCAGACATAGCAGCCGTTGTCGAAATCAAGACGACTGTGTCCTCTGCGGATATTGGTCCACAAGAAGATTTGCAATTGGTGCAGAACACTATTGTTCAAGTATTCTGTTCCGATGCGTCCATCAACCTCAACTGGGAATTATGTGAGCTTGCGGAGGACATTATCAAATTATACAATCAGAGCAACCCAAAGGCTACGAAGATTGCATCTCCAGCCAAGAAACTAGCAGCTGGATCCGGGAAAGGCACGATCAAATTAAAACAGGATCTTCACATCCTCGTGGCGACTGAAAAGGGCTCGATCAGTATTGACACAATAAATATCAGAGCTGCCAGTATGAGCAAAGGTCTCAAGGCATCCTTCATCATGATCGATCCGCTGGAAGAAGGTGATCGAAATATTGCAAGCCTGACACTTGCAGCGGAAGCTGTAACTACGAAGATGAAAAGCCATGCTCAGGAATTGACCATTCACCAGCTTCGATACCCAACCGTTTATGCATCATACGAATCTGAGGTTGTGGACGAGCGCCCGGCCAACGTTGTTAAGTTTGCTGGAAACTGTCAAGACTTATCTTTCATTGTTCAGCAAGACATACTAGCATTGATCGAAGTCCTAGATCTCATTGTTGGAGATGAAGTTGCACAACTCCATCGGCTGAGCGAAAAAGTCCCAACTGCAGAAACAGCTGCCTTGAAATTAGAACCTCCAGTGGAAAAGGTACATTCGACGACACGGATCAACGTCGCTCTCTTTCTCGACAATTACCGCATCAGTGTGCCGCTACTTCACTCTCTGACGTACATTGTTTCTGGTGTCGTGGCTAGAGCCTCTCTTGCAGCACAGATCGGCGCTGAGATTCTATTCGACTTCGATGTGAAAGAACATTCACATGATATTCAGACCGCTCCCTTCCACAAGCCCAGGAGCATATCCCTCCTCCGGATGCCCCCAACAAACGGTCGAATTACGATTCAGATGTCAGAACAGGAGACTTCTGTTTCTGTCATGGCATCAGTGGAGCCTATTGAACTTGATGCCGCTGCTGTCCACAGCCTTTTGACTGCTCTCAATAGGCCAGAGATATCCAGTGTCATAGCCGATGTTCAGGAAGACTTGAAAGCGGTTCAGTCACACATTGAGGAGATTTTTGGGCCCAAGAAAAAAGAATTTAAGGAGCCAGCCACCGCCAAAGGAGAATCGCTTGTCTACGATGCACATCTAACCTTAGCAGGATTTGATGTCTTTGCAAACGCGCAAGGTGCCGACAAAGACCACAAAACTGCCAGGTTAGACTTGAATCTAGGATGTATCCAATTGGTAATCGCCAATCGATTAGAACCAGCTGGCCCAGTCCTTGAATTTCCGGAGGTGCGGATGAATCTGCGCGAAATCATGTTTGAGCTTTCCAGATGGAATGGAAGCGGGATGGAGCCTTGCGGTAACCTTGCCTTTGCTGCCTCCTTGAATGCCACTTCGAAGACGAATCACGTGGGCGACGAAGTCAGGTCCTTTCATCTTAAAAGCAACGGACTGCAAATCAACATTTTTGCAGACACAGCTTCATCTGTCGTTGATGTAATAGGCCACCTCCAACACAAGATCAAAGACATAGACCTTTCGAGAGAGAAGAAGTATCTACGAAAGCTGCGTAAGTCGAAGCCTCGAATTGCCATCAACGACGAGCAAGAACCTGTTGAAGAAAGTGCACCTGGATCTATGATCATGTTCGCCTCGATGTATTCCTTGGAGCTACTTAACATACAGGTCAGCTGGTTGGTAGGCACTTACGAAGCCAATCAGTCCTCCCACTCTGAGAAAGAGGATCTAGTCCTGTCATTGAAGCGGATCGACCTGTCAACAAGGAAAGAGAATTCAGCGAGACTCACAATCGAAGACCTGCAGCTTCAACTGGTTCCGTTGTCACAAGACAAGGCTCAAAGATCTATGAATTCAGCTCTGCTTCCCGAGGTTATCTTCAATGTCGGATATGTTTCCACTGCGGATGCTCGCCGTTTTGCTTTTCAAGCCGCAGGAAAGTCGTTGGATTTGCGATTAACATCTCAATTCATGATACCTGCGTCAGAGGTGGGCAAATCAATCGGTTATGCATCTGACAAGGTTCGTGCAGCAACTGCATCGTGGACTACCAATAGTCCTGCACCCACTGAGACGAGTCGCCGCCAGCCATTCTTTGGGAAGAAACGTATGGAGTCGCTACTCGTTGACGCAGATTTTGCAGGAGCTGTCGTTTATCTATCCGGCAAGAAAATTGCTGAGACCACCAGTCTGACTCCAGGGATGAAGGGTGCCAGAGTTACTCAGACCGGAAGATACGGCCAGTTCACACACGCCGACGCAAGTAGTAACACCGCACTTCGAGCGCCAGGATTAGCCTGGAAGGTCGAATACAAAGACAACGGTCTAGACGACCCTTCGCTTAATGCAGAAGTCAAGGTGGAGGAGTCTACAAATATCTTGTACCCGTCTGTGGTCCCCTTGATCATGGAGATATCGTCCACGGTGAGGGAGGTAGTCAGCGACGATGACGGGAAGAATCCACTGCAACCAAAATCTTCACCCCAGAAGTTCATGAGCGCAGAAGAAGACAACATTCTCACGACAGACCCAAGTGCAGTGCTAGGCCGTACAAGACTGAATCTTGGTCTTCGTATATGCAGACAAGAGTTCAGTCTAAGCTGCCAGCCAATCGCTCGAGTCGCAGCCACAGCTCAATTCGACGACATCTACATCACTATCAATACAGTAAGATCGACTGAACATGGCCACTTCTTTGCTGCCTCTGCTGCATTCACTCGACTGCAAGCTTCAGTACAGCATGTCTATTCTCGCGAATCAACAGGGAGCTTCGAAGTCGATACTGTGTTCCTGTCTTTGATGAACAGCAAACATGTCAGCGGCACTAGTGGAGTTTCAGCAATCTTGAAGATCAGTCCTATGAAAGTCTTGATCAACGCCAAGCAATTGCAAGATTTCTTGCTCTTCAGAGAGATCTGGGTACCGCCTGAGGCACGCGAGGCATCATCAGCCCCGACAGCAGCAGCACAGAATATGCAGGCCCAAGCCTTATTTGTCCAAAGATACCAACAAGTTGCAGCTACTGGAGCTTTCCCATGGAATGCAACTGTGTCGATTGCAGAATTGGACGTGCAGCTGGATTTAGGTCAAGCGATTGGAAAATCGGCCTTCATGATTTCTAATTTCTGGATCTCATCGAAGAAGAATTCCGATTGGGAGCAGAACTTATGTCTTGGATTTGACAAGGTTGGAGTGGACTGCACTGGCAGAATGAGCGGGTTTGTAGCACTCCAGGATTTCAAAGTACGAACATCGATTCAATGGCCCGCGCGAGAGATGGCCTTGAATCAAACACCACTGGTACAAGGATCGCTTGCGTTCAGTCAATTACGAGCCAAGGCAGCCTTTGATTATCAAGCATTTCTAGTCGCCGATATCACGTCGTTCAAGTTTCTCATGTACAATGTTCGGCATGGGCGCCACGCGAAGGGTGACCGACTTGTGGCAGTCCTGGATGGGGAAGCAGTTCAGGTATTCTGTACTGCGACGACTGCTTCGCAATTCCTTGCGCTTTTCCAGGCGTTCGAAAGATTGGTTCAAGAGAAGAGGTCCAACTACGAAGCCTCCCTGGCAGAGATTGACCGGTTCATGAAGCGGAAATCAGTGGCTCATGCCACGACTCCAACTTCGAAGAACCATCTTGATACAGTTCAAGAAGACAAGGCTGCGGATTCCCCAATCTCACTCCACACAGACGTCATTGTTACCTTGAGAGCTGTAAATATGGGAGTCTTCCCAAACACATTTTCGGATCACCAGGTCTTCAAGCTTGAGGCTTTGGATGCCCAAGCAAGATTTGCAGTCACAATGGACAATGGAAAGATCCATAGTATCCTTGGCCTCACACTTGGTCAGTTGCGAATCGGTCTGGCAGGAGTCCGAAAGGTTGACCTTCCCAAATCCGTGGGCGAGATTTCTGTTGAGGACGTTGTCAGCAATGCCACTGGGTCTCGCGGCGGAACCATCCTCAAGGTTCCAAAAGTGGAAGCTACCATGCAAACATGGCAAGTACCCGGCTCCAATCACATCGATTACATCTTCAAGAGTTTCTTCGAAGGCAAGGTCGAAGTTGGGTGGAATTATTCCCGCATCAGTTACATTCGAAGTATGTACGCTTCGCATTCTAAGGCTCTCGCACAGAGACTGGGCAAGCCGCTGCCACCTTCAGCAGTCAAGATTACAGGAGTTCCGGACGAAGAAGATCCCGAGAGGAAGGATGGCGAGCAGCAGAAGATCACAGCCGAGGTGAATGTGCCGCAGTCTAGGTACAACTACACCGCACTCGAGCCACCGATAATCGAGACGCCTCAACTGCGAGACATGGGAGAAGCTACGCCACCGTAAGTTACTTATAAATCTAGTCTCAGAGCTGAATGCTAATAGCGACTTCCAGGCTGGAATGGATTGGGCTTCACCGTGATAGGCTTCCCAATCTGACACATCAGATTGTGATTGTAACTTTATTGGAGCTAGCGTCTGAGGTGGAAGACGCGTATGGGAAGATTTTAGGCTCGTCTTGAGCTTTCGAGATCATGACTGGATTTGCATATTGTTATGTAGGCTTGTAAGGCATAGCGAGGAGTTTCGGAAAAAGAATGAGGAACAATGACCTCGGCCTGAATAGGCTATTGCAATGCATATTGACAGAGGCTCCCGATGGTGGCTCTGTATGACGAAGTACTAGATAGTAATTATACTTAATTGCCCATGCAACTTGTAGTAACTTTTTGCACTGTCTTAGGCATGTGTGAGATGCGTTCATGCTTAGTACAGTGTACCCCCGGGTATAATGGCAGACTTTTGAGCATTTGCTGCTTTGTATATCTTTCGTGTCTCTTGAATTCGTACAGCCTGTTAAGTCAGCTCCTTCTCGAAATCATGTTTTACGAACGGATCTAATAGTTCTCAGCAGTTAGAGCAGGAAATGTCACAAATTGCGCTAGACAACCACACCGGGCGGTACACGGTATCAAATCGAGGTCATGAGCATCTGAGCCTTGGCATGGTGGCATGGCATGATACATGGAGGGGTAGATATTCCCTGCACTGATTGGATCAGCGGGGTAATGGCCTGAGCATTGAGCAGAGAAGTCAGCCAAACTGTGACAATGCAAAGCGTGTATGGCAGATTTAAGATACAAACAGAAGGAAAGACTTCTGCTTTCTCTGTCAACGATATGGCAGTCTTAATATGCTATTGACCGCTCAATCGAGACAGCTAAAGTTTGGAGGGGAGGGGAACAAGTCTGCGATAGGCTGATTCGGCTGATATGGGTGTGATTTTAGGAAAGTTGATGCTAACACACCAATGAAGCCAATGAAGAGCTCAGCTCTGCACACAAGGAAACTTTGTCACGATAGCTGAAGCTGGACTCGAGTCAACACCTGCCTCTGCCTCGGACTCGGTGCCTCTGCCCTCTCTGCCTCTGTCCTCTAGCTTCTATGGAAAGCTAATGGAAAGACTCAGCGAAGAGACACAGAGCATTGAAGTGGACTGACTGACTGTGCTTGGTCTTATGATGTTTACAAACAATCCGAGTCGACTTCTAGTAGCTACTATCCATCATTTGCCTCCTATTCATCATGCTATCGTCTACCCTATTGCACTATTGAATGTCCCGTAATCAATTTATGACTCTTTCGGTGATAAAGTAGGGTTTGAACCCTTTTCGGCGTGACGGCAGTACTCACCAGGCGTGTCGCTAGTCTGCCCCTCAATTATGCGAGGCCAATCTTTTCCAATCAACCCCACCCAAGACAAGTTTCTTCTCGGTCGTCCAACCTCCTCGACCTTTCTCCTCCCCTCCTCTTCTACTCCACCTCCCCTCCATCAAAAGCCTCAACTTTCGTTGCGCGCTCACTCCTCTCCTGTCTGGTCCATCCACGACAGATCTCAATACTCTTTATACTCGACCAGTGGCCTTTTGCCCACTCTCGAGTCAACAACACCCCACTGCGCTCCGGCGTCAATAAGAAAAGTCCTCATTAATCAGCTTTTCGAAGCACCACCGCCACCATGGTCAAGTAAGTTCAATCTCTATCTCACTCGTCTCTGCCAGGCACAAAGAAGTTGGCGACGTCTTCAGCTTGCCCAGGGACAGCTCGAATGATGCAGATATCGTCCCTCGGCGATAAGCTCAATCTCCAGAGCCAGATGCAGAGGCTAATACGAATGTGCTTTGCAGCTTCACCGTCGAAGAGGTCCGCCAGTTGATGGACAAGGCCACCAACGTCCGTAACATGTCCGTTATTGCCCACGTCGATCACGGAAAGTCGACCCTCACCGATTCCCTCCTCTCCAAGGCCGGTATTATCTCCGCAGCAAAGGCCGGTGATCAGCGAGCCACCGACACTCGTGCGGATGAGCAGGAGCGTGGTATTACAATCAAGTCGACCGCCATCTCCCTGTACGGAAACTTGGAGAATGACGAGGATCTCAAGGATATCGTTGGTCAGAAGACCGACGGCCGTGATTTCTTGATCAACTTGATCGATTCACCTGGTCACGTCGATTTCTCTTCTGAGGTTACCGCTGCTCTCCGTGTCACTGATGGTGCTCTCGTTGTCGTCGATACCATCGAAGGTGTGTGTGTGCAGACCGAGACTGTGCTCCGTCAGGCTCTTGGTGAGCGTATCAAGCCTGTTGTTATCATCAACAAGGTCGATCGTGCTCTTCTCGAGCTCCAAGTCTCAAAGGAGGATCTTTACCAGTCCTTCTCGAGAACCATCGAGTCCGTTAACGTCGTTATCTCCACCTACTTCGACAAGGTCCTCGGTGATGTCCAAGTCTACCCATACAAGGGTACCGTTGCCTTCGGCTCCGGTCTCCACGGATGGGCTTTCACCGTCCGCCAATTCGCTGTCAGATACGCCAAGAAGTTCGGTGTTGACAGAAATAAGATGATGGAGCGTCTCTGGGTATGTTGAGATTTGACTGAATTGCCATATATGTGCTAAGAAGTTTTCAGGGCGACAACTACTTCAACCCCCACACCAAGAAGTGGACCACCAAGGGTTCCCACGAGGGTAAGCAATTGGAGCGTGCCTTCAACCAGTTTATCCTGGACCCAATTTTCAGAATCTTCAACGCTGTTATGAACTTCAAGAAGGATGAGGTTGCCACTCTCCTCGAGAAGCTCTCCATCAAGCTTTCCTCCGATGATAAGGATAAGGAGGGCAAGCAATTGTTGAAGGTTATCATGAGAACTTTCCTCCCAGCTGCCGATGCGCTCATGGAGATGATGATTCTTCACTTGCCATCCCCAGTCACTGCCCAGAAGTACCGTGCAGAGACCCTTTACGAAGGTCCTCCCGATGATGAGGCATGCATTGCCATCCGCGACTGTGATCCTAAGGGTCCTCTCATGCTGTACGTCTCCAAGATGGTGCCAACCTCTGACAAGGGTCGTTTCTACGCTTTCGGTCGTGTTTTCGCTGGTACCGTCCGCTCCGGTCTTAAGGTCCGCATCCAGGGTCCCAACTACACCCCTGGCAAGAAGGATGATCTCTTCATCAAGGCCGTTCAACGTACCGTCCTCATGATGGGAGGAAAGGTTGATCCTATCGATGATGTCCCAGCCGGTAACATTCTTGGTCTTGTTGGTATTGATCAGTTCTTGTTGAAGTCCGGAACTCTTACCACCAGTGAGACTGCCCACAACTTGAAGGTCATGAAGTTCTCCGTCTCCCCCGTCGTCCAACGTTCCGTCGAGGTCAAGAACGCTCAGGATCTCCCCAAGCTCGTCGAAGGTCTTAAGCGTCTTTCAAAGTCCGATCCTTGTGTCCTTACCATGATCACTGAGTCCGGTGAGCACGTTGTCGCTGGTGCCGGTGAGTTGCACTTGGAGATTTGCTTGAAGGATCTTGAGGAGGATCACGCTGGTGTCCCTCTCCGTATTTCCGACCCCGTCGTTGCTTATCGTGAGACTGTCACCGAGAAGTCCAGCATCACTGCTCTTTCCAAGTCCCCCAACAAGCACAACCGTCTTTACATGATCGCTGAGCCAATGGACGAGGAGCTTGCTAAGGAGATCGAGGCCGGAAAGATCTCTCCTCGTGATGATCTTAAGGCTCGTGCCCGTATCTTGGCTGATGACTTTGGCTGGGATGTTACCGATGCCCGTAAGATTTGGTGTTTCGGCCCAGATACCAGCGGTGCCAACTTGTTGGTTGACCAGACTAAGGCTGTTCAATACTTGAACGAAATCAAGGATTCCGTCGTTTCTGGTTTCCAATGGGCTTCAAGAGAAGGTCCAGTTGCTGAGGAGCCAATGAGAGGTTGCCGTTTCAACATCATGGATGTTACCCTCCACGCTGATGCCATCCATCGTGGTGGTGGACAACTGATCCCAACTGCTCGTCGTGTTCTCTACGCTGCCGCCCTCCTTGCCACCCCTGCCCTCCAGGAGCCTGTCTTCTTGGTCGAGATTCAAGTACCCGAGAGCGCCATGGGTGGTGTTTACGGTGTCCTTACCCGCCGTAGAGGTCACGTCTTCAACGAAGAGCAACGTCCAGGAACTCCTCTTTTCACCATCAAGGCTTACCTCCCAGTCATGGAATCATTCGGCTTCAACGCTGATCTCCGCTCGCACACTTCCGGACAAGCATTCCCAACTTTGGTCTTTGACCATTGGCAGATTCTTCCCGGTGGATCCGCTCTTGATGGAACTTCCAAGGTTGGTGGTATCGTCCAGGAGATGCGTAAGCGCAAGGGTCTCAAGGTCGAGGTACCAGGTGTTGAGAACGTGAGTCAAAATATTCCCATGAATCCCAGACATCTAGCTGACAGTTTTCCTAGTACTATGATAAGCTATAGATGCATCCAAAGAAAATGGATAGATTTCCTCCTCAACTCTCTCCAGTGTTGTGCATCTCCCTCCAAGAAAGACTTGTCATCGTTTTTCTCCGACACACGCGTATCACGACTATTATGACAAAGACAAAAAAGCACAGCAGACTTCGGCATTTTCGATCGATGGGCGGGCTTGGGTTGGGTTGGGTCCTGAGGCTCGGCCTGAAGAAGACACACAAGCAAGCAAGCTGGACTACAACGTGATACGACCATCAAATCCTCCATCCATGCTTTTCCTTCCTTTTTTTGCTGCTGCGGTCTATTTCGCGTTTTCATGTATGTAGCTGCATGAGAATTGAAATACATTTAGAACAGTTTTGTGTGCCTTATTGGACGTGAGAAGTTGCGAGTCGCACTAATATGGCACTTTTGATTTACACATCAGATCTCTTTGTTTGCTTCATTGAACGCGAAGTCTGCTGAGAATTCGAGGCTGGACTACTCCTAAGCGACTCTCCAGACCAACCTCTCCCCACTAACCTCCTTCCGTCTCAACGCATCCATGGCTCTTTGGGCCCTCTCCAACAACGTCTTCCCTTCAATAATGCGATACTTATTCGGCTTCACCACACCCTCAGCCAGCAACGTCGGCATTATCTCCGACTGCAATAATTCCTTGAAGACAGGATTCTGCTCATCCATACACATTAGCCATTCTTCCGTTTCGCTCCAATCAACGCCCCCATCCATCTACCAAAGAAAGAGAACAGATAGAGAACAATCAAGGAAAAGAGAATGGTCGTTTGCTCACTCACATCAAGATAAAAATGTGTCCTCACACCCCTCGCGTCAACCCCCTCCTTCCACTCCGCATTCGCCCCAACATCCATCGAATACTCCGGCCTTACTCCTCCCTCCCCCGCATCCTTCACGATAACCGGTAACAAGACCCCGACTTTACTCCCCCTCTCCGCGATCTTCGCTAATGGTGCGAGACTCCCGCTTTGAGAGCCGATACAATCAAGAATAAACGGGATCCTAGGCTTTCCTCCCGAAGCCAACGGAACAGAGGATAAAATATCTGCAATTACTGTCGGAGAGCGATAATCAAACGTCTCCCTCGCACCATACTCCTTCAACACCCCATGATGCACCTTCGAACTCGTCGTCAGCAAATTCCCATATCCATAATACCTCAAAACCTGCACCGCGAACTGTCCGACGGACGAAGAACCGCCCCAGATCAGAATCGGGGAATCTGCGTGTGCGGGGATGTAGGAGGCGGGTTTGGGCCAGGGGAGGGGGAGACTTAGGTCTGTGGTGAGGGTGTGGAAGACTGTTACGAGGTTGTTGGGGAGGGTGATGGCTTCTTGGAGGGTGTGTGTTGAGGGGAGCTTGCCCAACAGGTAGCGTGGGGCGAGGGAGTAGATCTGATGGGCTTTTCCGGCTTGGGAGCGCCAGGTGAAGCCGAAGACCCAGGGGTATGTTAGTAATGGGTTCATTTACTGCCTGATACTTGAAACAACTAGACGTTGGAGGTAGTGGTGAGATTCCTTGAGGTTAGGAGGAATAGGGAGATGCATACTTTGTCGCCGACTCTCAAATCTTTCACATCAGGACCGATTTCTACTACGACACCAGCTGACCCGTCGCCTAGTACTTGCGGGTGTGTCACAAGTAGACCGCCATCGTTCTGGTGGAGATCTAGAGGCGTGGAGGCGGTCCAGAGGACTTTGACAAGGACTTCATCGCCTGTGGGCTTAGGTGTTGGGACCTTTTATTTCATGTCAGTCTTCGCTGTGACCCATACACGAGAATGGAAATGACATGCTGTTTTGACAGAAAGATGTGATACATTGAGGTGAGGTGTTAGGAAATCATATACGTACCTTTCTGATCTCCAATGGCGCACCAATACCTACGGTGACAACCGCATCGTGAGTTCTCGTTGACATTGTTGCTCTTTGATTGTACGGTGCTGCCTCGTGGAGGTGCTTTAAGCGAGGTTATCCAGCAAAGTAAACACCAAGATATTTTAACGAGAAGGCGACCAAGACAAACCTGGTTATTCGGGACTCTCTGATCAAGGGCTCGACCTAAGTTTTGGGCAAAGATTACAGAAGTATGCAGCACGTTTTTTATACACAGTATTTGTTTTTGAAACTAGACTCCACTTCACATGTTGGGTACGTACTTGATTTCAAATCAACCACGTGATTACGATGCAATGAGAATTTCTGTCCAGGTGAGGCGTCTTCCTTGTAGATCATACGTAATGGGATTGCTTTCTGGCTATCAAGTGTAAAAAGTGTTAAGATGACTTCTTGTCATGTTCGTACTTGTGTTGCTGTTGCGAGAGTTGTGTTTGGGGTGGTCGTCAGAGTGGTGGTTGTGGCATCGGCATAATGTGCGATGTATGTGAACTGGTGGGATCCACGAAGTGATGACTTAGAGTTTTGCCGAAAGTGAAAAATAAAGTCTGTTTTACGCATATTCGGTTATATACGAGAGCATGTTGATTGACATGTCGTAATCAGCTCCTTTCTTGTTTGTTTATCGAAAGCGAAGCCTCACTGCATAAGTCGTCATACTCAGATCGCTTGCTCGTAAAATCGGTACAGTATCAGGCTGTGTTTGACCTGAGACAAAAAACTTTGTAGTATGGAAACGTCTATTTTTTTGGTCTCTTTCAAATTGTTTGTCGACTTATATGAGCAATAGAAATTGTTGGTTATGTATACTTCGTGGTTCAGTTGTCTTTCTTAACCATACGCAGGTGCTACGGCAAGGGAACTGTAGCATGAAATTTGTATAAGTGTTACTTCGTAGGTCGATTTGGTGGGGTTCACGCTTGAGTATTTTATGGAATTGGGAGAGTGACCGCGGATCAACCTTATGAAGTCACGGCTCGATCAAATTCATTGTCACGGATGCTTGTGAATACACTTGAGGGGACTGATTTCACATGACATCGCATAAAATTATATTCCCCCCCCCCCCGGCTTAGAGAGGATGACTGAACAGCACGCACCGTGAATTAGCTGCTCCTAAGGCTTCACTCTTTTTCGTACAGTTCGCAGTCTGGAGAGAGGTGGCTCTCTGCCCTCCATGTCTGCTACTCAAGTTGTGCAATTGGATGGGACAGGTGTTTGAGTGAACTTTAAAACTGGAACATTTTCGTGGGCTTCGTACCAGTCGTCCCTTCATCAGCGCAAGTGAGTTCAGTCCGTACACGTGGTAACAACATTGAACCTGATACGATACGCCTCGATATCTCCCGAGTCAGTTCTTTCTCTGGCGGAGGCTCATGTGTGGGGTGGGAAATGCTACCGGTAATCCCTGTAAAAGTCTGAAAGCCCCCTGCCGGATTTGACTTTTGCAATAAATTTATACATCGGCACAGAAGCTCAGACTGCCAAATAGAGTATCTCAAGTACTTCCGTATTTACTCCGGATGATCCTTCACCATCGTGTGGGGGAAAAGTTCCTCCGCCTGCAGTGCCACACGTGTGTGTCGAAACACCTGTAAGAGGTAATATAAGTGCTATCCCAACGAGTTGAATGTCAAATTTGCCCAAACTATTCATAAACTCTCACATATTCAAGTTCCAGATACACTACCATTTGAGATGTCGGCGCCAGCATTAAGACCTTCGGCTGATCGCCCATTACGGCAAACTGCAGTTCTCTCCCTGGGATGCATCCGTACAGGTTAGTTTGCTGATCGAAAGGAGGATCGAGTTTGAGTAAGACTACTGATATAGCATGAAAGGCTCGGCGTCTATATGCGAAGCTCTCACAATCCTACACTACCGAGATGTACATCATGGGATTAATGCCGCCATGCAACCGGCCGACTGGCCCATATTCAGCGCCGCCTGCGATGCGATCTTCCCATCACTGCCAAATTACAATGGAGATGGCTTCACGCGTCTGCAGTGGGATGAGATTTTTGGCCCTTGCGAAGGCATCACCGATATGGGCTCTTTCTTCTCATTATCACTGATTGCCGCTTACCCCGAGGCTAAAGTAATCCTTGTTGAGCGGGACATCGAGCAGTGGTATGCCAGCGTAGAAGAAGCGATTTTCAGAACGACCTGGGGCTATCGAGCTGATTTCTTCATCAGCTTTCTAGTCCCACTGTTTGGAGGGAAGGCTGGGGCTACGATTCGGAAGATCATGTACGGATACTTCGAATCGAAGGATGTCACCGAAATGAGAGCGAAGGCAAGAGAGAGGTACAAGAGGCACTACCAAGAAATCCGAGCAGCTGTTCCGCCTGAAAGGCTCTTGAATTTTAGTCTGGCTGATGGTTGGGTCCCACTGTGCCAATTCTTGGGGAAAGAGGTTCCGGATGTGCCTTTTCCAAGAGTCAACGAAAGACAAGTGCATCTCAAACGTGTTCGAGACAGACAACACCGCTTTCTCGGGATGGTTTTGAAGTTGGGGCTTCGGAGACTAATCCCCTGGTCTCTCGGATTGGCTTCAGTGGGCTTGGGAGTCTTTGCTGTGGGAAATTCAGACTCGATGGAAAATCTCCTGGCTCCATTTTCTGGGATAAGAGCAGTTCTTGAAACGTTCCCTAGAGTTGTACTGCGACGACTACGCTGAGAGAAAAGCAAGGACTGCATATAAGCGAGAAGGTCAAAACAAAAACAAACAATAGCGATGTTGGGTTTATTCATTCTATGGATTCTTGAGATTCTCTGGATGTTTAGGTTTTTGAAGCAACTCTAAAGCGACATCTAAGTGCTCCCTGCGCGCGGTCCGGCGTGCCAGGACTCGCTACCACAGTGAAATGTGTGAAGTCCCTCGTCGTGTCTACGTCCAGCCCTGTCATAACATCGAACCTTTGCAGAAGCCTAACAACAACATACGCGGCCTCCGTCAAAGCGAACTGCTGTCCGATACACAGCCTTGGGCCTCCATTGAAAGGTACATAGCTCCATCCTGGCCTCGCCGTTTCCCAGCGTTCCGGCACAAACATGTCGGCGTCGTCTCCCCACAAATCTTTCCTGCGATGCATAACATGAGAACTAAAATTGACTTCGGTACCCGCGGGGATGAATACAGGCTGTTTCCCATCCGGTCCACCTCCAGTAGGTATAGTGGTGTCGTGAACAGCCATGCGACTGTTGAAGGCCACGACACTATGAAGCCGCAAGGTTTCGTTGAGCACGTGCTGAAGGTATCTGCAGCTCTTGAGCTTCTGGAAAGTGATACTCTGTAGTGCCATTTCGGTGTCTGAGCTATAGTTTCCAAAGACTCTGATGACTTCTGCTCGTAACTTCTTCCACACCCGCTGATCTCGCGCAAGACAGTAAAACACCCAGCTCATCAAACTGGCTGTGGTATCTCGTCCAGCAGCTAGCAGGCCAAGTACTTGTTCTCTGACTTCCGCACGGTCTGCGCATGTCGATCGTAAAGTGTCGATGAAGTTGTATTTCTTCGATCTGGCAGTCCCATCGAGCTGAGCTTCGTCCGCAGTGCGAATTGCGTCGTCCACGAACTTGTACATGACAGTCATGCACCTCTTCAACTCTCGGTTCCCATACAGCCAATATAATCCTCGAAGTCTCATTCGGATGGACAATAACGACAGCAATTTCTCGAAATCTTCATGGAAGGCACTGAATTCGTCCGTTGCGAGTGCAGTTTGTAAGGAGTGGCTACTCTGTCCTAGGAATAACTCGGTTGCACTATCAAGAGTAAGGCAGGGGAAAAGAGCTGCCAAACTCACTGACTGGGTCCAGCTCCCAGCTGCAGCAGTTGAACCTTCAATACAGGCGAACAGGATTTTAACGTGTTTCTCTAGAAGACCCAAGTCGGCGATATTGTCTCTGGCGAAAATCGGTCGGACAACCTCACGGGCACGGTGCCACGCCTTCCCATCAACAGCGAAAATACTCCGTCCTAGAACCAATCTAAGATTCGTTCGTCTCGCAGCACCCATGGCGAAGTCCGTGAACTGGCTTGCCAGTATTGCTTGAACATTTGCAGGTTCTGCCGTGATGAAGTTCGTGGATCCGAGAATTCTAATTCTGAAAGTATAGCGGCCCATGTCTTCAAATCTCTCTGTGATGAAATCCGGAGTACGTTGGTCTCGATCAGCTTGTAGCCCAGCTCGCACCTTATCGATCCCTAATGGCCATCTTGTTGGTTCAACTGGTACCGTTCCACAGCCTTTGTTTCTGGCTTTGCGAATGTACAAGAGAGGCAGGACAACATGGAAACGCAAAATCTGAAGCAGAACGCCGCCAAGCACAAATACTAGGATAGCCTCAAAAGCCATTTTGATTATTGAACGTGATGGTGAAAATGTAGTTCTTGACTTATTTTGCTATGATATCTCGAACAGGTTGCTCTATCTTCTCATAAATCACTGTACACGACGGGTTTTGTTTGAACTCCCACGTGCATCAGCTCTCTCTCACATTATTGGTTCTGTTGATCAGTCGAATCCCCTTGACAGGCTCCATCGTCGCAGGGACAGTCCGGACAGTGGACGAGTCATGTTGGCTTGACCCGCGGCTCATGAACCAAAACGTGTGAGGTGGAGTCTGGTGAATAGCATGATAATTCGTACCTGGGCACTAACCACTTATTTTGAGTTTGCAGCGTAATGATGTGTAAAACCAAGTCTTGGAGAAACATTTGAGGTATACCAGTACAAAGGCCATTTTCTGCATGTGCGGGTCCAAGTCAAGCATGGGTGGAATGCGAAGTCCGGAAGAGGTCATCTGGGTGGCACACAGTTGTCGAGAGACAGTGCTCCTGACTTCCAAATGGACGTAAGAATTTGAGCGAGCTGCTACAAAGCATGGTAGCATTGGAAGCCTGGGAGCAGGTAGAGAAGCCGTGTGGATGATATCACACTTTATTGTCACAAAGCAAGACTGCATCATTGACATGCACTGCTGAGTGGCACTGCAACTCATTTTTGTATTTGTTATGAAACAACATCATCGTAGAGACGCAGATAAATAAAGACCTTGTGCTCGACGAACAATTGCGCAAGTCCTTGGATATACCTGTTCAATGATCCCTACAAGAACGCCCCAAACCAACTTGCGCCTCAGACCAAGTCGAACGTCCACTTGAGGGACCACAAGACTATCTTTTGACATCAGCTAATAGCCAGCTAAACATCGTGAGATATCTCAGTACTTTCTTGGACGCAAAATAACCATGAGGGGCATTTTCTCCCACACAAGGTAGGTTCCCTGCTTGTTCCACCAATCATTGTCAGGTTCTGCAAGCTCCATGTCAAAATTGAATATCATCTTTGCCATAGTCATCCTCATTTCTGCATATGCCATTCTAACATGATTAGTATCAATAGTGTTGTAGACTTGAAATAGACTCACGCTCGCCCAATGCAGCCTCGTGCCCCTGTAGAAAACGGCTGGGCTGCTCCTCTATCGTCATTCGCGAATTCTGAATCGGCAGAGAGATCCAAGTATCGCTCTGGAAGAAACTCGCGAGCACGGTGGAAGTTTAGCTCAGAGTGACCAGCAGCAAGTTGATTGCAGCCGACTGCGATTCCGCCTGGAACCCATTGGCCGTCAATCATCTCACCCTTTCCCGGCACGATACGAGGTAAGCTTCCCGGTGTAGGTGGATAAAGGCGCATACCCTCCTCCAAACATGCGTTCAGATATTTGCATCTGGCTGTGGCAAGCATCGTAATATCTTCTCCAGTGCTGAATGTTCGTCTGATTTCGGCTGTCAGATGCATCATCTTCTCCGGATTTCGTAGTAGCAAATAAGTCAAACCAGACATGCCGCCTGCTGAGGTTCCCGATCCCGCCACAATGAAGTTACTTGCCAACATGATAAGCTCTACATTTGAGAGATTCTCGCCTTCGTTGTCCAAGATATAAGACATGAAGTCCTTGCCGGGATTTTTAGCGTTGATGCGGTCTTGTAGCTTCGCATTGGTCATTGCAATATGCTGTTCTCTCGACTCGACCACATAGCGAGGTGTCAAGAAGTTGAGAAGTCCTAGAAGGCCATACTGCGTCGCGATTTGAAACCACACAATTGCTTTTGATCGGGCCAAGATGATCTTGATCCATGGCTGCTCGGCATTCGTAAGACAGCCAGCAGGGCTTCCAAAAGCAAGGTCTAGCAAAGTTAATAAAGACTTCCGCCACTCTCCGACACCCAATGCACTCACCAGATACTATATCAAAGGCGGTCAAATTATACCAGTTGGTCATATCGACTGGACCTTCGACACATCGCTTCTTCAACTGTGTAATCAAAGTGTCCGAGTGGGTCTTCAGGTAACCTTCCTGTTCACGCAAAGCTCGTTCAGAGAAGGCTGGATTAATGACCCGGCGGAGAGCTGCGTGTCTGTTTTGCGTCTCTGTCATCAAACTCTTCCTGCCCCCAATGCTGGGAGGGGCGATACCTCTGCCGTCCAAAGCTTTCACGAACTCTGGGTTGCGCTGCGCGTATATCTTCTTCCATGCTCCCGATGTTGTGTAAGAGAGTTCGTCATGAGATATACGTACGACCGGCCCGTATTTGTCGTGAAGTTCTCGAAGGCGCCAGCTAATCCTCCCATGCATATTTACCCAGTTCCAGGGCAGTCGTGATATGGCCCATAGTCTTGGACCTGGATAATTTCTGAGGGGACTGAAACACAAGTTGTAGACAATTTTCCACGTCCAGTAAATGAAAATCTGATTGCTTGTCAGTCATGTTGGTGTTAAAAGGACAGATGACGAACAGAACAGAAGAAAGTGAAGGCGAGATTCGTGAAAGTAAACATTCGAGGGGAAACCAATTGAATCTGGTTGGTTTCGGCCATCTTGAGCTGTTGATCGGGATGTAAAAACCAAACCCCAAATTTGCTGGCTTCTCAAATTGATATAACAACCAAGAGCTCCCGAGGATCCAAACTGAGCCAGACCAGAAATTGACAGCCAGCTTTGCTCAAGGGCGACCTTCGTAAACAGCAACGAGCATTACCACTTTTCCACGATTTCGTTCTGACCAACCATCGTTGAAGCATCAGGAACGTGAGAAAGCACCTGAGGACATCAGTGTGCGTTAGAGTGAACACTGACGACTCTTGAAGCCAAGACATCCCCTTTTCCGATAGAACGCTACAACAATCTGCACAGCAGAGGGTTTTTTTGACTTTTGCTATACTTTCCTGTCAGCCCACTCAGCATAAAGCTTATTCGAGACGTGGGGGGACTGACTCCTGTCAACCCACTTAGCACGAAAGCTTATCATGCCTTGGGTGTCTGTTTATAGAAGTTGTGGGGACGATGCAAGTGTTGGGGGCATTTAATCGATTATGCCGCGGGGGAAGATGTGGATTCAGAAGGGCGGTAAGTCTGCACAATGTTCTTACTCCTTGCAGTCCTGCAGATGTCACCTCCACGATAGAACAGAGTATCCTTGAAAGGACAAAGTTTGAGAGCCTATCATAAGACCACATGTTGACCCAGGTTATCAAAAATGATCACAAATCATCAAATCAATGTGATTAGACACCCTTATTCGATCAATGGCTGATACCACCGAAACACGTTTCCAGGATCATACTTGGCCTTCAACAATCTCAGCTTCTTAAGCCTCCACGGCTCGTATCCGTATAGCGCTTCAGGCGAGTCCTTCAACGTCGAGGTGGTATTTCCATAGTTGACATACTGTTGTAGACGCCCATAGCCGGAAACGGCAGTGAATTCCTTCTTCCACCTGTCGAGGTGACCTTCGAAATGCTCACGATTATCGAGGTCGAAAGGAGTGGCGGTCATCATCCTAGAAGGGGAAGCCAAGTTCAGCTTCTCTTCCGATTATGGGGCCGAAACATTTTGGCAAACTCACAGGAAATGGTTCGATCCTCTCCTCCAAGGGAACGCCGTCGATTCACCAGCAATTTCTCGAACTCGATGATGTGGTAGGCATTCAAACATGGCGCCAAATAATCCCTTCCCTGCCCATCTTTCGTTCATATCTTTCAGACCGTGCAGGAATCTTTTTGTGGTTGCAAGGTCAAATGATTCGATGCTGACAGCGCCCATCATCTTGAAAGGTGCTTTAGACCACACCTCTGGTTTGCTGAGCAACTTGTTCATGCCGTTGTATGTTGTCCAGGGCAACTCGCTCCATGTCGTTTTTGTCTTGCCGCTATCGACCAACGGATTCAAGTTTTGGAATCTGCGGACCCAAGCAGAGGCGTCGCTCTCGGGCCCAGACCATACGAGATTGATCAGTATGAGATGCTATTGAGGTCAGATTCGGCGACCTCGATCGACGTGGCGATCTTGGCCATACCTTCAGTCCGTTTTTACTCTGTCTGTTCCAAAGGACGAAAATCGCCAAATCGGCAGGCATATCTTTGTGCACCTCGTTCAACGTCTGAAAAACTTCGTCGCATTGTTCCAGGCTATACTCAAGATCCCATGTATAATGAATTCCACCAGAAGCCTCGGGGTAGACCTGGAAGGTTGCCTGTACCGCGATTCCAAAGTTATGGCCTGCGCCCCGGATAGCCCAAAACAGATCAGGATGTGATTTGCTAGACACCGAGATTATGGAGCCATCTGCTAGGACCAGCTCACAAGAAACCAGGTTGTCGTGCAGCAGGCCATATTTTCCTTGGAGGCGTCCTAGGCCAGCCCCGAAAGTTACTCCCATGACACCAGTCGTTGGACATGATCCCACATCTGTTGTGTATTTGAGTAGGTGAAATTGTCGTGGTGAGCTGTTAAAACTTACTGACTTCCATCTTGTGATGTTCCAGAAACCGAACTAGATTATCAGTGATTACTCCACCACCTACAGTGACCTGTTCAAGTTGTTCATCAAAAACAAGTCCATCAAGGGAACGCATGTCAAGTAATATGCCATCTCTAAGATGTCGCATTGTAGTTGTAACACAGTGGTGCCCGGTTCGAGGTGAGAAGGGAATTCCTGCTGTACAAGCATACTTGACCGTCTGGACGACGTCTGCCGGACAAGCTGGTCGAACAGCGACCAAGTACGTCTAAAGCTACGTCAGAAATTCGAGAGCGATATCAGAGATGGGTACACAAACAGGTCTTTCATATTCTGTGAATCGTAGATTAGACCGTGCGAATTCGACGGAGCTAGGCAATGCTATCGCAGCCTCTGAGGAAAGCAGCCGCTCGAGATCGGTTTTGATTATTTCTGCCGACATTTCTTTCCGCACAGTGCTGTAGAACCGGGGATGTTTCTGGAATGTGATGCCGGAGGTCCTGAATTGTAATTTGGTGTGTGACACCCTGACTTTTAATCGTCTCAAAGATTCCCTGTGGGCTCACCTACTTCCTTGGGAGTGCCCGTAGATAATCCGCTGCCTCTACTAAACCTCCGGTCTTCGTATGCACGGTTGGCCCATACCTGACAGCTCATTTTGGCTTCTCATCCGTGTTGAGTCAGACTCGTCCTTGATCAACAAACTAGGCCTCTCGGTAACTAGCTCGCACATTGGCAGCGTGGATTGAAGACTGGTTTTGATTGGTTTTTCGACGTTACAATTTTGAGGCTGCATTTTGAAAGGAGACGTGCGTCCTCACCTCAAACCCACTCGAACATTCCGAAGTTCTTCGAAGCCTGAACTTTATCGTGAACTTTATCATGAACTTTAACAGAGTCGTCACTCGAAGAGGAAGATGGTGGGAAATCCATGCAGCCTAAACACGTGGTGGCAGATGTTTGGGAAGTGTGGCGGTATGGTATGAAGGAGTTCTGTGTTTACCTTCTGGTGGTAGTAGTGTCTTTACAAAAGGGTTCTGCTATCCTGCCAAGTATAATCACTTTCGTCACTCATATCCTCTCGAATAAAACTCACCTGAACTTCTAATTCATTTTTCTCATCCTCATCATGTCGTGTCAAGCAGCAACAAGTACTCCAATAGCCATAATCGGTATCGGACTTCGAGGTCCTGGCGATGGCTCAACGCCAGAGAAATTCTGGCAGATGCTTCTAGACGCCCGTTCTGCAAGATGTGAGGTTCCCAGGGAGCGATATGACATCGACGGGTACTATCATCCCGATCCTGAGCGTCTTGGAAGCATTCAGCCACGGTATGAAAGCCATATCGAAGATTGTGGTCTAATACCAGCTTCTTGCTTACCTGTCCTTCAGGCATGCACACTTCTTGAAGCAGGACTTCAAAGCTTTTGACGCCCCTTTCTTCTCGGTGACACCCAAAGAAGCAAAGGCTATGGACCCAACGCACAGAATGCTCCTCGAAGCGACCTACGAAGGCTTTGAGAACGCAGGTCTATCGCTTGATGATGTAGCGGGAACTCTTACATCCTGTTACATTGGCACTTTTACAGGTGACTTCCCAAATCTCCAAGCAAGAGATAATGAAGGGCCATCCATCTACCACGCGACCGGACTGTCATCTGCATTGGCGTCAAATAGACTGTCCTGGTTCTACGATCTTAAGGGACCAAGTATGACCGTCGACACAGCGTGCTCATCTAGTTTAACTGCTTTTCATCTGGGTTGTCAGAGTATTCGAACGGGTGAGGCAGAAATGAGTATTGTCGCGGGGGCCAATCTCATGTTTGGGCCCGACATGTCCATCCTTCTCGGCGCTGCGAAGATCCTGTCGCCAGATGGCAAGTCCAAGATGTGGGACTGGAAGGCTAATGGATTCTCACGTGGCGAGGGATTTGGTGTCACTATTCTGAAATCTCTGGATGCAGCTCTGGTTCGTAGATCTCTTCCTCTTTGTTGTTATTAATCTCGAAATCCGAGTGATCTTACCCTTTCTTGTCGCGATTCTAGACCTTCGGAAGTTCGTAAAGATACTCATGTAACATTAGAGAGACGGCAATACTATCCGAGCTGTTGTACTTGCTTCAGCAGTGAACGAGGATGGCCGGACACCAGGAATCTCATTGCCAAATAGTGAGGCACAACAGGCTCTCATTCGCACAGCGTACAGACAAGCTGGCGTAGATCCTTCTGAGACAGGTTATGTAGAGGCTCACGGTACCGGAACGCAAGCTGGAGATCCGCTTGAAGCAAAGGCTATCCTAGGGACGATCGGCCAGAACAGGATAGAAGATCTATATGTTGGTTCTGTCAAGACAAACATCGGCCACTTGGAAGGCGCTGCTGGAGTTGCAGGTGTAATAAAGGCCGCGCTGATCGTTGAGCGAGGAATTGTGCCGCAAAATCTTTGGTGAGCTCTTTTCAGTCTCAGAATCGCATCGTTACATGGACGAACTGACCGTCGGAACAGGTTTGAGGCATTGAACCCAGCAATTACTCTACCAGCAAATGTCAAAATTCCGCTTGCATCTACCAGATGGTCGAATTCGGGTCCACGCCGAGCCAGTATCAACAGCTTTGGGTTTGGTGGCGCCAACGCCCATGTAATCCTTGAGGATGCTGCCTCGTACTTCGTGCGCAAAGGATTGACTGGCTGCCACGCCACAGTACTTCATCCGACGCTTGGAGCTCCAAAATATGGCCATGGTGATCACGGCAGCATTAATGGAGTACTCTGCCCGAAGCCAAAAGTATTCCTCTTCTCATCGAACGACAAGGATGGAGTGAAGAGAAATGTTGAGCGTACGGTGGAGTACCTGAATAACAAAGATCAGGGTGGCTCAAACTTTCTCGCGGATCTCGCACACACTCTGTTTGCAAAGCGGTCCCCTCTCCCCTGGAAATCTTTCGTCGTCGCATCGGACGTCTCTCACCTACAGCAGTCACTCTCGGGCATTCCAGCACCGGTACGGTCCTCAAGCACAGCCGAAGCGAAAATTGCACTCGTCTTTACAGGTCAAGGTGCGCAATGGTTTGCAATGGGCAAAGGCTTATCCGTATTTCACAGCTTTAAGGATAGCATGCTCAAGTCTGAGCGCGTACTGAAGTCCCTTGGTTGCCCGTGGAGCTTGGAGCAAGAGCTTGGTCGACCTGAGGAGGAAAGCAATCTCCGCGCGACGGACTACAGCCAACCAGCTTGCACGGCATTACAAGTGGCACTAGTAGACTTGTTGAAGAAATGGGGCGTCAAGCCAGTTGCAGTAGTAGGCCACTCCAGTGGTGAGATTGCTGCGGCATACTGTGCTGGAATGATCAGCCACGAAGCTGCAGTTGAGATCGCCTGGATAAGAGGTCAAGTATCCGCTACTATCGCACAGACCGGTTTGAAGGGAGGCATGTTGGCTGTCAACACTAGTGCTGAAGCAGTGCAGCGAAAGCTTGAGGCTCTCACTCGGGGAAGAGCAGTAGTCGGCTGTTTCAACTGCTGGTCATCTTGCACAGTCTCTGGTGACAAAGATGCCATAGACGAGTTACAAGAGGCTCTCAGGGAAGGTCAGATCTCTTGCACAAGACTACCAATGGACGTGGCATACCACTCCTTCCATATGGAGACTGTCCGGGCACGATATGAAGCTGCACTTGCAAACATCCCTCACGATTCTGCTGGCCAGACGATTCCGATGTTCTCGTCTGTCAGCGGGGCCCTCGTGACACCCAAAGAGATGAATCCATCGTACTGGGTACAGAATCTCGTCAAGCCTGTCAACTTTACTAATGCCATGGTCTCTTTGCTGAACCATAAGAACGGCCAAAATCGAGCGATTGATCGCCAAGCCTTCGCGAACATCTTTTTAGAAGTCGGACCCCATTCCGCCTTGCGTACCTACGTCTTAGATATTCTCCAAAAGGCAGAGAAGTTTGTTGATCTTACTTACGGGAATATGCTCAGAAAGAATTTCGACGGCGTGGAAACTGTTTTACAAGCCATGGGAAACTTGTGGACAAAGGCTTATCCCATCAATATGGATCTGGTGAACGAGACTAATGCCAATGTCAGAATGCTTGTCGACCTGCCACCATATGCATGGAACCATTCGCATACCTTCTGGGACGAGTCGCACCTCAGTCGTGCCTATCGCCTCCGCGACAAGCCTCGGATTGATCTCCTCGGTTACCGTGTCGCTGGAACTCCGGAGCCAACATGGCGGAATTTCCTGCGCTGCAACGAAAATCCTTGGATTCGCGAACACAAAGTGCAAGGCGCCATTCTCTACCCGGGAGCTGGAATGTTGGTAATGGCTGTTGAGGCAGCAAAACAGCTGGCTGATCCGAACGAGGCGGTCCACGGATACGAAATGCGCGACGTGAACATTGTGACTGCGCTGCGTGTTCCAGACACAGAGAAAGGCATTGAGATCATTCTGCAATTCCATGCGCGTCGAACAGGCACCAAGGCCGCACCATCCAATTCCCTGAATGAGTTTAGTGTATCCTCATGGTCGGAAGAAGTTCAAGAGTGGACCGTCCACGCAAGGGGCCTCATTTCCACGACTTACAGATCATCCTTGTCTGCTAACGTGCAATACGAAATGCAGCTACAACAAGAGAAACAGAAGCAAGATTTCATGCATGCGAAGGGCATCTGCGAGAGGCCTGCTCGAAGCTTTCTATACGATAGCGTTGAGACGATTGGCATGCAATATGGGCCGACGTTTCGGAACATGACCGAGCTATTCGCAAGCCCCGGATCAAGTTACGGCGTTGTGAGTGTGCCAGACACAAAGGCTGTCATGCCGGAGCGTTTCGAGTACCCGGCTGTTGTTCATCCAGCAACTCTCGATTCTGTTCTGCATCTACTGTTTCCCTGTATCAGCGGCGATGAGCAGACTCTTACCGAAGCAGTGGTACCTTTCTCTTTTGACCGAGTCTTTATCTCGGCTTGTATCCCAAACGACCCTGGATCCAAGCTTCACGGCTTCTGTACTGCGAAGAAAACGAGTTATACCACATGGATGTCTTCGATCACCGTTTCTGACGAGAACTTCTCGGAGCCTCTGATCATAATGGAAGGACTGGGCCTCGCTTCCGTCGGTGGGAGCGATAAGTCTAACTCAGCCGAGAGCAGAGCTCTGTGTTTTGGTCAAGTTTGGCATGAAGCCATTGATCTTTTGGAGCCGAGCCACATGAAGGAACTCGTATACCAAAGAACAATACCAAACAAAGATGATGAAAGTGTGCTGGATCTGCTGGAGTACATCTGTCTTGTGTATATCTACCAAATTCTGGAGTGGTTTCGGGGTGAGGGGCAGGACTTCGTCCCTGCCGATGGTTTCTGGCAAAAGTACATGGAGTGGATGACGGATGTTGTCCAAGACTTCCCGCCTTTGCCCAAGTCACCAGAGGAAGTTGAGAGAAAGATGGTAGCTGCTAGAGAACGTATTGCTTTCTCAGAGAGTGGGGACATCACGGTTCAGATGGTCGATCGAATTGGTCAGAATCTCGCGAATATCTTTACTCGCAAAGTAGAGCCACTCCAGGTCATGACAGAGGGAGACCTACTCTACACTTTCTACCGTGGCGCATTCGGCACGAGTTTCAATAGTAACGTTGCCGAGTACATTGGCTTGATTGCAGATCAGAACCCCGGACTGAGGATCCTTGAGGTCGGTGCTGGTACTGGTGGCACTACCTTCCACGTGCTTGAAAGACTGCGGAACGAGGATGGGACATCGAAGGCCAGCCGGTACTTTTTCACTGATATCTCCCCTGGGTTCCTTGCCAAGGCTCAAGATCGCTTCTCAAAGGACGGTTCGATCATGGAATTTGGGACTCTCAACATCGAGAAAGATCCGAAAGACCAGGGCTTCGAGTCCGAGAGTTTTGATCTCATCGTTTGTGCAAATGTCCTGCATGCCACAAAGAGTATTCAGGAGACTCTCACCCATTGCTATGCTGTGCTCAAACCCGGAGGTAAACTTGTTTTGTCCGAGGTCACCATCAAGCGTATCTTCAGTGGATTTATCATGGTATGATAAATATTCCTGCCACCGAGACCCCCTCCCTGCGAAGCTTCTCCACACGATACCAGGTATATTGATCCGCTGACAATATATAGGGACCACTTCCTGGTATACTATTTTCCGTCTTTGGGTCTTTAGATTTTGCATCGGGATTCGCTTCCGTGCTTGGAATGTAGACAATCTTTGGTTCGAAGCTAACGAAGTTCAATAGGTTGGTGGTTAGGTGAAGATGATGGCCGAAAGGGTGGACCGCTTCTTGACGCAGAAGAATGGAATACCGCCCTCTTGAAAGCAAATTTCTCAGGAGTGGACCTGAATGTGCGCGGAGATCGCGAAGAGTCGAAAGAGCCCGTATCACTCATCGTGTCGACTAAGCTGGACATAGCACGGGCTAAGCCCGCCACCGAGTATGCCGTCCTCTCCAGTGGCACGGAGAATTCGAACAAGCTCGCTGCTGCGTTGCGGTCATCACTGGTCTCTTCTGGTTTGAGAGTATGCATCTCTGACTGGAACTCATTGACAGATGCTGATGTCAGAGACAAATATTGTATCTCTCTCATTGAGTGGGAGGCTCCACTTCTCGCAAATATCACTTCCGAAGGCTGGTCCACACTCCGGCAAGTCCTTTTTGGTGCTTCTGGCACACTCTGGATCACTGGAGGGGCGGCGATTGATTGCTCACATCCCATGCAATCTCTTATGGTTGGTCTTGCCAGAGCGATCAGGAACGAAGACGCCGGCATGAGTCTTGCAACTCTTGATATCGATACGTCGGACTTAATTGACATCAAGACTTCATCCGAAGCTATTTTCAAACTTGCTCTTGACCACAGCCGGGGGGATAGTCTCGACGGCGAATACGCTCTTCGTGGAAGAACGATACTTGTTCCCCGTGTTGAGCGAACCCCAGTCGTCGACGCTGCTTTGCGTCGATATGAGTCTAAGGGGGAGCCAGAGTTAGTATCGTTCGTCGACTGCGGCCGTCACCTCAAACTAACAATCAAAACCCCGGGTCTTCTCGACACGTTTCGCTGGCAAGAGGATGAGAAGTATCACGAGCCCATTCATAAGGATTGGGTAGAGATTGAAGTCAAGGCTGTCGGTCTGAACTTCAAAGATGTACTTGTTGCTCTCGGCAACCTCAACGAGAACAAGCTGGGTGTTGATGCTTCCGGTGTCATCACACGTGTCGGCTCCAATGTAACGCAATTCGCCGTGGGTGATCGTGTTATGACGGCTTCATGCGATACTTTCGCAACCTTTGTTCGCTTCCCAGTCCAGGGAGCTATCCCTATGCCCGCCGATATGAGCTTCGAGGAGGCAGCTTCCATGCCCTTGATCTTCTTGACAGCGTACTATGCATTAATCACAGCCGGTGGTCTTGTCAAGGGTGAGACCGTTCTCATTCATGCTGCCGCGGGCGGTGTTGGGCAGGCAGCTATCATACTTGCGAAACAGATTGGCGCTGAGATCTTCGCAACCGTTGGTTCCGAGGAAAAGAAAGAGCTCATCATTGAGAAGTATAACATTCCAGTAGACCACATTTTCAGCAGCCGAGACACAAGCTTCGCAAAGGGGGTGATGCGAGCCACAAACGACCGTGGTGTTGACGTCGTCCTTAACTCACTTGCTGGCGAGGCGCTGCGTGTCTCGTGGCATTGCTTGAACAAATTCGGCCGGTTCTTAGAGATTGGGAAAGCTGATCTGTTTGCAAACACTGGTCTGGATATGAAGGTCTTTTGTAAACAATCTGTACCCTTGACACTCGTGCTGACCGTTTTTATAGCCCTTCCTTGACAACAAGAGCTACATTGGAATTAATCTGCTTGATTTTGAGAACAAACCGACACCACGGGCTATCGCTCTTTGGAGTGAGGTTTCCAAGCTGATCCAAGCAGGTTCACTAAGCCCTGTTTCTCCTCTCCAGGTTTTCACCTTATCAGAAGTGGAGAAAGCCTTCCGCCACATGCAAACTGGCAAGCACATGGGTAAAGTGATTGTGAAGGTGGATAAAGCAGATATGGTTCCGGCAATTCCGCGCACTCCACAGGCTGGAGTACGTTCTGGTGTGACTTATATCATTGCGGGCATTGGTGGCATATGCCGCGAGATCGCCCGCTGGCTTGCGGAGAAGGGCGCTGAGTCGTTGGTCTTCCTCTCGAGGAGTGCAGCTACTGGCGCAGAAAACGTCAGATTCGCTGCGGAACTTCGAATAACATTCGCTGTGAAGATCCTAGCTTTTGACTGCGATGTTGGTGATCGAGCAGCGTTGGAGATTGCCTTAGGAAAGTGTAGTGGTCTTCCTCCTATTAAAGGATGTGTGACAGGGGCTATGGTGCTGGATGTTTGTTCCTCTGCTCTTGTCTCAACAAGCATCTCGACTGACAAGCATCTCAGGATACTCTTTTTGACAAGATGACAGCCGAGCAGGTCCAAAAGACTATTGGGCCGAAAGTTCACGGAACATGGAACTTGCACGACCTGCTACCCAAAGACATGGACTTTTTCGTCATGTTGAGCTCGCTGGCAGGAGTAATGGGCCACCGCGGACAAGGCAACTATGGGTGTGGAAAGTAAGTGAAAGTGACTGGAGACTTGCTATAGAGCTCATACTAACAAACTCGCCATTGTAGCATTTTCCAAGATTACTTCGCCTCGTTCCGCCGCTCGCAAGGCCTCCCAGCCATGACCATCGATATCGGATATCTCCTGAGCGTCGGCTTTGTCGCCGAGCACGACGAATACGTCGACCACGTCAAGGCAATGGGTTTGAAAGTTATGCACAATAGCGATTTGCACGGGCTGCTCTCCATGGCCATGGAAGGAAACAATGCGTATCCGGCGCAAGTTATGTGCGGTCTGCCCTACAATGAGTACAGTGAAGCGTGGTACTGGATCCAAGATGGCCGATTTGCTGCTCTACGAAACCGCGCCGGTGGTGCATCCATCGGATCTGCCTCCTTGATATCATTACGCGACGAGTTGACACGTTGTACAGACGCGTCGAATGCGACGGACCTGGTCACAGCGGCTCTTGTGCAGCGGTTGGCCAAGTTGATGATGATGCCGGAGAGCGATGTTGACGCAGGTAGACCGTTGAATACTTACGGAGTAGACAGTTTAGTTGCAGTTGAGGTGCGAAATTGGATTGCGACAGAAATGGCTGTTGAGGTTAGCGTGTTTGATTTGATGGCCAACGTGCCGATCAGGCAACTCGTCTGGGGCTTGGTGGGGAAGTGTAAATTGCTACAAGATATTAAGTGATGGGGTTGATGACTATTGGGCGCTTGAGATTTCATAGGTACACATAACTTTTTATCTTCCTTCATATCGAAATCAGGAAATGGATCTCGCATCACGTGTTGAGATTAAAGCAGAGGGCTGCAAGGAATCGAATCAAAATATAAATGAGGACGGGAAAGTCGGACGTCCTCGGAATCAAGCAGCTTGATAGAGATGATCTGGTTACTAGTTACAGTAAATTCCCACAGTGTTTAAAACACGTGGTATTTCTCAAGCTACAATGTCTATCCCTATCGCCCTTTCTTTCTTTCTTACTTCTCAGCAAAGGCTCTCAGGAGCCCATTGACCTCATCCCTCTTCTCCAACATGACCCAATGTCCCGACTCCAGCTTTTCAACTTCCAATTTTGGTGCATATGGCTTCATCTGGTTGGCGAAATCGGCGGTCGCGCTGATGAAGTTTGTGGTGTTGATGAGGAGCGTTGGTTGTTGGAGAATGTGGTTCGCTTCGGGGATTTCTGGTGTCTTGATTAGTATCACGGGTTTCAATCGAAATGGACATTGATGGACTTTGATGGTACAGATCTAATGGGAACAGGTCATGGATTTGGCAGAGCTGTGAAGAATTGGAGCTTACCTTTCTCGTCTGTAGCGTTAATATTCTGTAACTGTGCTCTGTACCAGTTGATAGCAGCGCCATATCCACCGTTTTCAGGGCCAAAAAGCCTGACTGCATGGTCGATTTCCTACAAGAACTCGATTTTAGCAAGCCGTAGATAAGTAATAGTCAGATGAAAAAACAAAGTTGGGCATTACCTCTTGACTCAACCAGGTTTCCTTGGGAGCAACTTTGCCTTCACTAAGCCAGGTTTTGAACCCCCCTCTAGCACCCATAGACTTCTTGCCCAGGTCGGCATCCGTGGAATAGAAGAGCGATTGCACTGATTTGGCCTATATTCAGACAGAAAATATCAGCAATTAATCCTCGCCTAATCTTCAATTCGCATCCAAAGCTCTTAAGCCGAGATATAATTCAGAAAGCGGGAGTAGAGAACGACAGACTCACATTCTTGTCCAACAAGTCAGCAGCGCCGTCTTCATTGAAGAACCGGAAGTAACCGAAAACTTCGAAGCCCATGGCCTCCTTGATAGATTTATCCACAAACGTGACCATTTCCTCGGTCATGCCATGGCCTGGTGAGACATATCCTACGTCCAGGAAAGCAAGTTTGCTGAATAGTTGTGGGTAGTAATTGGCAAGGCGAGATAGGATGAAAGATCCCCTGTTCGACGTGTCAGCTCAGTTTCTCATAGGCCTTGGAAGTATGTGTTTGAATATGCGAATCATGGCCCGGCAGGAAATGTTCGAACGAGAATACATACCAATCATGCGCGACACCAAAAACGTTCTCTTCAATACCCTCACTTTTCAACAACTCATACACATCTTTAGCCATATCCTTCCCCATATAAGCCTCCACGTCCAGCGGTTTCGAACTCCCTCCATAGCCAAGCAAGTCAGGAGCGATGATCCCATAGCCTTTTTGTTGGAAGTATGGGATCTGATGACGCCAGTCGTAAGATGAAGAGGGGAAGCCGTGGAGGAATAGCAGATAAGGTTTGGAGGTTTGGGATTGGGAATCGGTGGTGGGACGGATGTGGATGTAGCTGTAGGTGAAGGAGCGAGAGGTTGTGAAGGTGCTGTGTTGGGAGGCCATTTTGAGGGTTTGGTTTGAGAGATGCTTAGAAATCAGGAAGATGAAGTTGAAAATCAGAGTAGCTTGTGTGTCTGAAGAATTCTCGATATCACTTGGGGACTGCTGTGACTTATATATTTCACCAGAACCTAATGAGCAGCAAGTATTGTACATCGTTCCTCCCAAGGCCAAGACGGTCCTGGCGAATGAGAGGGCTCGAAATTTGAGGACATTGATTCTGATTGGCTGTGGAGCCGGGCAATCCCAACTGTGCCTTTTCGCGGTGATGCTAGTGACATCGGACTTCGCAACCGCCTGGGACGCCGCTCGGCATTTTTCGCTTCGCAGACTGCGCGGTGGGGTACTGCACGAAGAATATGTAAACAAGACTTCCATTGCAGGTACATGAAGGATCTCCACACTCACGTGGCTCTTACACACTCCTAACACAATGCTTTTGTTCTCACACAATGGATCAGAATATTGCGAATCATGTTCAGAATTGCTCCATTATCTCTCTATCTAATGCAACCATTCTTCATGCTTCAAATACCGGCTCACTTGGGTACGTTCCCAATTCGAATACTGATCAACCTCTCTTCAATTGATCAATGCACCCATAGGATATATGCCTCGAGAAACGCCACGTCCATGTCCATGATTTGATCTCGCCCATCTATGTATGCATGCCGCTTCGCTCAAACGCCGTGCATGCCCTCAAATCAGATGCTATCAAAGCCCCGCAAAACAATGTGATAGAAAAGGAGATCATCGCAAAGCACAACAAGTCTAAAATACAGAAAATAAATGCACGGCTCGCATGCACTTTCTACTTAAACAGACTCCTCAAATCCTCTAGACGCTTTCTCGCAGCCTCAGCTTTATCGATACGGCCCCGACCTTCGGAATCCATACTGAGACTGGCGAGCTTCTTCTTCTTTTCTTGCAGATCAAGCATCTTTTCCTCGAAACTGTCGTTCATAATATACCGGACGGTAGTTACCTCGCGCTTCTGACCTAGACGATGAACTCGATCGACGGCTTGAGCTTCGGCGGCAGGGTTATATTGAGGCTCCATGACGTAGACTTTGCTTGCTGTGGTCAAGTTGAGACCGAGGCCACCCGCCATGATACTGACCAGAATGACATGAATAGAAGGATCCTCGCGGAAAGCGTCCAGAGCCGCTCCGCGTGCTGTGCGGGACATCTTGCCGTCGAGTCGAGTAAAAGTGATGCCGTTCTCGGTAAGAGCATGCTGAATAAGGTCCAGATGTGCGGTCCAGCCAGAAAATACTACACTCTTGATCGGAGGCTCATCAGGCATAGCTAGGGATTCTTGGTGAGACGTAAGGAGATCATGAAGTAGGGCCTTGGTTTTCGTGTGCGGGCCACTGTAACCATCAAGATGTTTCCCGTGCTTCGCATTATCCTTGGTCTTGACTCGAGATGCTTCTTGATCATCGAGTCCGCCTTGCCGGAGCTCGAAGTAAAATGGCTTAATAAATTGCTGACATATAGGGCAATTGAATGATTGACCTTGGGTGATTTCTTCGATATCAGCCTTGTACCTATCAATGCAAGTGTTGCAAACAATGTGGAAACAAGGAGTCATGTGGCCAACGATCTCGTCCTTGGTGTCGCCATCAGCTTCAATAGCCTCGTTAGGCCCGATCTTGCGAGTACAGGCCACGCAAACATCGGCGTTCGTCTCCCTCATCAAATTGTACATCTCGTAGGCTTGTCTTGCTGACAGTGCGGGCCGATCATCCTCATCGTCGCTGTCAAGATCAATAGCAGAGTCTTTGCTCAAGCCGTTCATGACCTTCAGGTCTTCCTCGCCGAGCAAATCTCTACCATGGGCACAGATGAGCCGGAGGCGAAGAATAGACTGTAAGATGTGGACATATGATTTGCCACTCAGCGACTTTTCGCGCTGACCAACAATGACTTTAATCCGGTCATTGGCATTCTTGGCGAAGATCTCATAGATAGCGCGCTCCTCTGGGTTGAAATCGAGCTTTACAAGTTGATCATGACGTGGAGGCAGGTCAATTCGGTCTTTCAGGCGTCGGAGGGTGATACTGTCCACTAATAATCTGAGCTTGGGAATGATGTCCGGGTCACACATCTTGAAAGGCGACATGATGTATTGGGCAAATCCACCCTTCTCGTCGAAAGGCTTGATACGAAGGAACGTCATCAGAGCACCCAGATCTTCGAGTCGATTCTGAACTGGTGTTCCAGTGACAGCCCATCTTCGATTTGCTGACAATCTACAGATTGACTTCGATTGCTGGGTAGATTGTTCCCTGATCATATGTGCTTCGTCAAGCACAATTCTGAACCAGTTCATCTCCTCCAAGGGATATACACCCGGCTTCTTCTTGCTTCGATTGCTAAATTCTGTGGCAACAGATCCATAGGTGGTGATAACGATGTCGAATTCGGCAAGCTTCTGAACGTCCTTGATCCGGTTGGCACCATGATATACATAGTATTTCAAGGTTCCGGGCTTGACATGTTGCTTCATCTGCTCCTCCCAATTTGCGATGGTGCTCAGAGGCGAGACGAGAAGTGTAGTCTTGCAATTGAGAATAAGAGGAACATGATCGAGCTTGGGCAGTGGTACCTTGTTCTTTCCCTTTCGTACAGGGCATAAATCTCGGTTATCTTGTGACGAGCACGGAGTCTGCTTCGACCATTCAAGAGCCTCATTGTCACGGGTTTGTACAACCAAGCTAATGATCTGGAGAGTCTTTCCGAGTCCCATCATATCGGCCAAGATACCACCTAGGACTTGTGGCGGACTCTGGCTCTCTTCCTGTCCAGTGATAACGTTGTAGTAACTGCGCTCTCCTCGAGCTGAGATATTGAGACGCCAAAGCGAACTATTTCCTTTCTCGTCTGCACCGAATACACGCTCTTTCTCCTTATTTGTCATGAAGTAAAGACCCTGCTTCTGATGACGGAGAAGCTCGGTAGTAATACGGGAATCTGGGTTCATTTCAGGTAACTGCTCGGACCGCTCCAGAGAATCAAACATATTCACAATGTCGTTCTTCATCTCCTCAGTAGTTCGCGTTACTGCTTGGCGAGATCCATAAGCCATCAACTGTCGAGGAGGCGGTTGCGGTGGTCTCTGAATCGTGTGAGGGTTGTGAAGCTCGATACCTGCGTCGACAAACAATGGCGTTCGAAGCCAAAGTTGCTTTTGTGAAAGGTGCTTACCGATGGCCAGCGCCCATTTCTTAGCTCCATATAGAGTTAAATCGAGATCGTATTTACGGGATATTCCTGTTGTTCCTGGTTCCAGATCGCCCGGCTTCTTTTGTCGTGTAAGAATCCTGGCTGATGTACGGATGCTATACTTTGAGTCAAGGATAGGTGTGAGTCCAATGGAAGTGCTGACATCTACACATCCTATGATCTCCCTTGTACTATCCACAGCGTGGATAATAGTCGTCTTATCCCCAAATCTCCGCCTGAGTACAATCTTGACCTATGTGATGCATCAGCACTGTTTTCAAATTGTGGTCCTCTACTCCTCGAACACAATTTCAAGGATAACAAGAGTCCATAGACAAATAAAGAGAAATTGACCGACCTGTGGCCAAAACGCATCACTGACTGCTCTCGCTCCCTGCTTCGGAGTAGGAACCTTGAAAGCATTGATCTGAACGCCCTCGATCCGACCATAGCAAACTTCTTTATCTCCACTATCTCCAACGACTTGAACTTCTTCGTCATCGTCGACTAAACTCACAGGCACCGTAGTACCATTTGCCATCCCTTCCTGTTGACCCTGCTTCCGCTTCTCTCTCATATACTCCCCAATAGGGCCGCCCTTGCCGCCGCCACCACTGAATTCCGCCTTCCTCTGGTTTTCTTGCTCCTCGTTCATCTTCCTCCGCTTCTGGGGAACCATACTTCGGTCCGTGACGCCATGCATACGCTCTAGCATATTTCCCATCCCATTCGTAGCACCATTTGTATTGGCGTAAGCCGAGAACCCGCCATTGATACTATTTTGTGGGAGCCGGTTGCCATTAAACTGGGAAGCTGGCGGTGGCTGGTAGACCTGCTGCTCGCCACTGGGACTGTCAAACTGAAACATTGGCGACGGTTGATTTGGAGGATTATTCGAGAAGTTGTTCTGCGTCGCAGGAGGTCGAGCAGAGGACGATGGATTGTAGCCTCGGGGATTCAGCAGCGCACTTGGGTTCCAGCCGTTTCTTTGCGGCGAAGTGAACGCTGGACTACCATTCCCATTGACAGGAGCCATATTCGACGAAGAGGATGACGGGCGTCCAGCGTTGTAGCCATTCGTATAGCCATTGCTGCGAGGCTGTGACGGCATCATGTTGTGCGCGGCTGCATGGAGGCGAGGCTCTGAACTTCCACTTCCCCTCGACCCAAGTCCCTGCGCGCCGTTCGAGGGAGCGCTTGAAGGTGAATACTCATAGTAAGGCGAGGCACCGTTCGTGTTATTCCAAGACGTCATCTCTGCGATCCGCCGTCGGTCCTGGAGGCGTTACGGTTCCATGCAGAAGTGAAGTTGTGGGTTGTCTTGTCGTCGAGTCGTAGAAGTTGCGACTTTGGTTACTAATTACTTTGGTTCGGAGGTTCTGTACTGTCTCGCCCGTTGCTCGTACTCGTACAGGGCACTGGGCATGGGCATAGCGAGACTGTAAGTAATCACTGCCACTGCCGATTATCAAGAGGCAACCGCGGACGGGGCGAAGCGAGGGCCTCGACGCGAACTTTTGGCTTTTTATTAGGAATCAACACGACCAGACCTGGAATCTTCGTCCAACACCCTACAACAGCCCACTCCTCGCCTTTAAATACCTTTCGTCCCTCTTTCCTACAAACACCTCGGTTCGCGCAATTACTCTGTGTTCCAATACAGTTACAAGATCCTCGAATTCTTCCCAATCCAGCAAAGAATCAGTCAAGCTGTTTTCTTCGGCTTTTGTTAGAAGGACTCTACGAGCAGGCGTGTCTGGATTTTCTGTAGCAGCAGCAGCGAGCGTACAGCAGAAGCCGGTGAAACAGACAAGTAGTGCGAGTCTCCTCTTCAGGAGCGCAGAGAGAAAGATGCATAGCAAGGTCGTCAGTAAGTACCCCGCGCTCCAGTGCTTTCAACATCGCAAGTCTTTGCCAAAGAGAAATTATATAGAGGAGATTACATGGGCTAATACATGCGAACAGTCATTGGCTCCGGCCCTGCAGCCCATACAGCAGCTGTCTACCTAGCCAGAGCAGAGTTGAAGCGCAAGTCTCCCTACCCGAACAGCTTTGAGAAATGCTAACATATAACCAGCCGTTCTTTACGAAGGTTTCCTTGCAAACGGTATCGCAGCAGGAGGGCAATTGACAACAACAACCGATGTAGAGAACTACCCTGGGTTCCCTGACGGAATTGGAGGCGCCGAGCTGATGGATGCTATGCGCAAACAATCCGAGAAGTTCGGCACCGAGATCATCACCGAGACTGTCGCAAAGGTAGACTTTTCGCAACGGCCATTCAAGTACTGGAACGAGTACGCCGAGGATAAAGAACCAAATACCGCGGACGCTATCATCATTGCGACTGGTGCCTCAGCACGAAGATTAGGTCTCCCAGGAGAAGACAAATACTGGCAGAATGGAATCTCAGCCTGCGCAGTCTGTGATGGTGCGGTACCCATCTTCAGAAATAAGCCTTTGGTCGTCATTGGTGGTGGAGACTCTGCAGCTGAAGAAGCTATGTTCCTCACGAAATACGGATCGCACGTTACAGTCTTGGTCAGAAAGGATGTCTTGAGGGCGTCAAAAACGATGGCCAACAGATTACTGGCCAACAAGAAGGTTACAGTCCGGTTCAACAGCGAGGGTGCAGAGGTGAAGGGTGATGACCGTGGTTTGATGAGCCATATGGTGATCAAGGACTCGAAGACCGGAAAGCAAGAGACTATTGAGGCGAATGGTCTGTTTTACGCTGTAGGACATGATCCAGCTACAGCCCTCTTCAAGGGCCAGGTCGACACCGATGAGGAGGGTTACATAATCACTAAGCCAGGAACGAGCTACACCAACATTGAGGGTGTGTTCGCTGCTGGTGATGTGCAGGATAAGAGATATAGACAGGCTATCACCAGTGCTGGTATGTCATTTTCGAAAAAGTCTCTATGGAAACTTCACTAACATTTGCTAGGATCTGGGTGTATAGCAGCCCTCGAGGCCGAGAAGTACCTCGCCGAGAGAGAGGATGCTAATCCCTTGGAGTCTGAGACAGCCGAGAAAGGCAACTCAGTCGTCGTCCCAGAGTACAGGAACAACCCTCTACTATAGAAGGTTTCTAGTCCTTACATCTGCATTTGCTTTCTTGCGTGTCATTGATGGGATGGGGTTATAGATCAAAACCAGACTCGGGATGCGATAGAACTGTCTTTGAACGGTCGTTGCAATTCCAGAGAATAGAAAGAATCAAAAATGATATTCGTCTTCTTCAACATGTGCCTAACCTGCATTTGCTCTGCTGCTATTCCGTTATGTGAAGAGTTGTCACTGGGGAAAGCCCAAATGGATAAAAATAATAATCATCGATCCAAGCGATGATTTCATTAGAGCATTCAACTTCGTCTAGTAAACACCCAAGACACTTATAAATATTCGGCGAGCTATATGTCTGTCTCTTAACCTCTCAAACTATCGCAACTCATCACTTCTCGCCCTTACCTACTTCTGCTTCTGGTCCCAAGTTGATGCGCGTAAACACCAGCCATCTACAACCCAAGCAACAAAAGCAGCAATCCACCACATCCCCCTTTCCAACCATGCCTCTCGTACGCATGATAGACAGCAGTTATCCCTCATCAGTCTTCTATATTTCCTCATCCTCTCCCTCGCCTTTCCCTGAGAGCCAAAGCCACAATACTGATATAATGAGCATGAGCATAAAGATCACCTCAAAAAGCAAAGGACAATAAGGTCTGGCCAAAGAAAGGTCTTATGCTCATCACCTAGTTCCCTCCTGCTACATCGTCTGGAGCACAAGCTTGAGATACAGTAAATGCTGTAACTTTCTTCAACAGAGAGACTTGACCAGAAGGTGGGTTAGCAGTTGAGAAGAGGTACACGAACTGAGGGATAGGTACAGAAAAGCCGATTTTACATGGAAACATTCTCCTCACCTCACCTCGCCTCACATCATACACAGTCCCGATTTTTGCAAAAGTTCTCATCCAGAATCAACATCTGGTACTTAATACAACATTGATGAAGCTTTCTCTCTCTCGAGCTCCTCCAGAATCAGAGATCAGATAGCCCATCTCGCAGTCCTCCCTCCTCACTCCTGATTCCCTCCTAACCCATCCCATCCCAATCCCATTCATTCCCAATCACTCTCAGACCTGTCTCCCCTTAATATCCTTCCAGTCCCTCACCACCAGATATCTCCACTCCCATCACTCCCCTTCACCGCTATCCCCCATAGTCGCAGATATTCATAAATAGCAAGCACCATGATACTCTGCCCTAATTCCCTAAATCATACAGACCAATCGCATGGCTTGCAGTATCGTTTCAAAAGAATACCCAGAAAATACCATGTAGCAATAGCATTAAACACCCCAATCAATAAGATATATATATGTGCGAAGACATATGATCATCGCCCTCCCAAACATCAGCCTCATCTAGACCCACGCAGGAACTATTTTCAGCTGTAGGGTAGGTACTTCATGCAACATGCAAGATATCATACTTGGCATCTTGCTTTTTGTGCAAAAGAAAACAGCCGGTAAGGAAATCAACAACACATCACACTTGGGATCAATGTCACACAGCATAATGGTGGAATCAAGTAGTTGTGTCGACAACAAAGAGATTTTTTATTAGGTATTAACTGTGAGGGTTTGCCCTAGTGGCAGATTGCGAAAAGACAAGTCCTGGGTATAGGGTATCAGGGTATCAATACGCAGCAAAAATGCAACGCGCAGACTAAAGACAAACAAGACGACACAATAATGCAAAATGAGAGTGGTATCAATCAAACAATCAATCTTGGGGTATTTCAAGGAGATCCGTTTCCCGACGATAATGAATTCGTTCATCAGTGAGAAATGACGCGATTTCGGACAATGTGGATGGTTGGTGCTTATGCGGAAGCAGAAACCTGGGGAGTCGACTGAGGAACGACTGGGGTTGGCTCAGAAACAACTGGGGCCTCAGGCTTTGCGGTTTCGGTGGTAGTTGGCTCAGCCTCCTCGGTGGCAGCTGGCTTCTCGCTGGCCTTCTCAGCCTTTGGGGAGGTCTTGCCCTTGACGGTGGCACGGAGCTTGGCGAATGGAGACTTTGGCTTCTCGGTCTCCTCGTCGCTGGTGGTAGCCTTCTCCTTCTTGCTCAACCATGGGAGGGAGCTCTTGCGCTTGTCGGTCTTGACAACAGGAGTCTCGGTAGCCTTGGTCTCTCCGTTGGTAACTGGTGCCTCGGTGGTCTCAGTTGGGACAGTGGCTGGGGAAGCAACGGAGGTAGCCAAAGGCTCGCTCTCCTCAACAGCTGGGATAACTGGAGCAGTCTCGCTGACTGGCTCAGTCTCCTTGGCTGGGACAGCGGGAGCGGCCTCAGTCTCTGGCTTCTTCTCCTTGTGTTGAGAGAATTGAGACTTGAGGGTACCGAAAATGCTGTTGCGCTTGGAGGCAGCGGGTCTGGCCTCAACAGGTGCGGCTGGGGTGGCCTCAGTAGCAGCTGGGGTTGGCTCAGTGGCAGTGGTCTCTGGGGCGACGACGGGTTCGGTGGCAGCGACAACTGGCTCCTCAACAGCTGGGGCTGGTGCAGCAGTCTCTTCAGTGGTAGCTGGGGTCTCCTTCTTCTCCTCGGCCTTCTCCTCCTTCTTGCCAATCCCGAAGTTGCCGAAGATGGAGTTGCGCTTGCGGGATGCGCTGCGGCTCTTGCGGGCCTTCTTCTCTTCTTTCTTCTCCTCCTTGATTTCCTTCTTCTCTTCAGCTTTCTCGGCCTTCTCCTCGGCCTTCTCTTCCTTCTTCTCCTCTTTCTTCTCCTCCTTGAGAGCCTCTGGCTTCTCAACGGACTTCTTTGGTGCAGCAGCGGCGGCGGCGACGACAGCTGGCTTGGTCAAGTCGGCGTGTGCCTTCTTGTATTCCTCGGTCTCAACAACAGTTGGTGCAAGCTCCTTTGCCTCGGCAACCTTGGTCTTCAAGACCGCAACCCAGTTGTCACGGTCACCCAGAGTGTTGGCCTGGAAAGTGTGCTTGTGTCCGCCAAGAGTGAAGTGAAAGTCAACAGTGCCCTCCTCGGTGATATCGGAAACATCGGACTAAAAGTGTCAATTGTCAGCTGATGTTTGCATTGGGTGATGATGTGATTTTGCTTACCAGGTTGATGATGCCGGCAGGGGTTGCCTTCTCGCTGGCCTTCTTGGTGAAGAAAAGGAGACCCTTTCCGGTGTGTGCAGCCCAAGCAACGTTCTTGTTGGCTGTGTCTTGTGCCTTTTCACCGCGGAGGTAGCTCGACAGGGTCTTGCTCTCCACTGGCTCGGTGCCGAAGTAGAAAAACTTCTTCTGGAAAATGAAGCTCCTGAGAGAAGGAATGTTAGCATGGGTGCATCGAGTCATGAGCGATAGAGTTTGCAGTGTAACATTCCAAGTCGAACTAGGAGTCAGGATGTGATAGTTCGTAGCCTCGCGTAAACATGCCCAAAGCGTGAAACATAGCAAGCTCGATTGAACACCGTAACACCTCGACCAAGTAGGTTCTGCTTTGCAGACGATCTCATGACAAACATGGCGAACTGATCATGGAAATACTTACTTGAGAAGACCAGGTCCCTTGTATCCAAGGACACCCTCCTCGACGGGCTTCACTTCCTCCTTGACTGGAGCAGCCTCAGTAACCTCCTCCTTTGGTGCCTCAGCAACGACGGGTGTCTCGGTGGTGGTGGTTGTTGGCTCGGTCGTTGTGGGCTCGACTACGGGAGCAGTCTCAACAGGCTTTGGGGTCTCGACAGGTGCCTCAGTTTGAGGTGTGACCTCGACTGGCTTTGCTTCGGCAGACATATCTGTGGTGTGTATAGGGCGTTGATCGAAGGGATGGAGATGGGTATCTATTACAGAAGGTATTGAAAGTCAAGAAGTTGAAGAAGCTGAACCGTGAGGAAGTGAGGCTCTTTTGTTCTTTCGAAGAAGATCGAATGTGTGGATGGAAGGAGGGAAAGAAAAATAGGACGGGAGACTTTTATTATTGGGGAGGAGCTGGCTGCAGGGATGAGGCCGCGCAGGGGTGCAGGGGCGCTGCGCTAGGGGTTGCTAGCTTGGAGCTAGTTAGGCGAAATGAAATTGGAGCAGAGCAGGAAATGGAAAGCACCATCAGAATCAGATCAGCAGCAGGGCATGGGCATGAGCATGAGCGTGGGCTTAGACAGGCCAGAGCAGCAAATGGAATCACCTGAGTGGCATCTACAGCGACTTTCCAGCATGAGAGGTTGCGAGAATTCAAAGACAAAGATGGGAAACGCAAGGGAACAAACAGCAAAGAAACAGTTGCGCGTGCCAGAAAAGCCAGGTAAATGCGCCCATCAATTCGCTGTGATTTGGTCCAGTACGCTGCATAGGCAAAGTTCAGCCCGCTCAGTCGTCCTCCAACCTCCGATCTAAATCAACAAACAATCAAACCATCCAATACGCAAACGGACCAGGCCAAATGGGGCTCTAATTCTCGCTGCCCTTCATCCATCCAATTCAATATCCCGAAGATCTCACGAGCCTGATCTACTGGGACTCATGTAGACTACCGTATACTTCGTAAATGCCTACGCGACTCAGTAACGGTAGCTTCTGGTTCGGTACGAGTGCTTTACTTTGCTTTGCTTTTACTAGTTGCATGATATTCGTACCTCAGCGTCGCCGTCATCGACGCCCAAGATAAATTGCACACCTTCGCCGCCATCGTCAAGTAGCAGGCCTAACACGCCATCAGGAGTTAGAGATCGCCATCATGATCATGCGAGCACCTTGTTGTTTGGAAGTTCAGACAAGGCAGACCCAGACGGCTATTGGACGGCATCAACACCTGAGCAGCCAAGGGTGGTGTCCCCCCTCTCCACTCCCTGACTCCTCCTGTGTCCTCCACTCGCCTCGACTGGACGGCTGCATAATGGCACTTTGTTCACATGGCACATGGCCTGCACAACCACCAGCAACACACAGGCACTTTCCTGCTTCTAGAGCACGCCTCTCCTCTCTCGTACAGTAACTTTCCTCTACCCCCTCTCTGCCATGCCTTGCCATGCATCGTCCTTCTTTCATCATCCTATCGCTGGTGGCAAAAAGGACGTCGTCCAAGATGTCAGACGGTTCTCTCCTGAGCCCTCCGAGCGAGGCTGCGCTCGCTGCGCTGCGAGGACGCCGGCCGGCGACCCTGTCTATCGAATCTTGCTGACCCAACAACAGCCAAATCACTTTCGAGGCTAAGCCCCCCTACATTGCTACAGCGGTCTGGTAAGCTATCCGCGGTGCCCCGACTCACCCCAATCCAGATGAAGCTGCCGGGAAATTGGACGCCTCCTCCAGTCTCCAGAACTAGAACAAAAGCTTTGGCCTCAAAGACCCGTCCGTGGGTAACCAACTCGGCTTGCTTGCACGCCTAAAACGAATTATACAACGATCGTGGCTTCTGTTGGGAGATCATAGATCTAGAACAGTTGTCTACTTTCTATGGTCGGCAGACGCATTTAGGCTGGCCAAATCCCGCGAGTGTGCGCCATCACTACCATGAGGTTGACAGGCACCCCGAGTAGTTTCAATAGCACATGAAGCAGGCTGGCTGGCTGTCTGTAGACGACACCATATGATAGGGAGACCAACCTCAAGTCATCAATCAACCAACCAACCACAATCCATAGGACGGTTACTCGATCGTCTCTTGGCAGGTCGACTGCATAATAATGCAACAGGACTGTCTGCTGCTGTGCTCCTCGGCTTCATCCACCCTTCAGCTGTTTCGTTTCAGGTAAGAGTTGTCGTGGACAGGCTCACACAATCGCTTGGCCGCCCTCCCATCCCGCATTTCAGGACTGTCATCATCTGCTACAACCGCCGTCGTGTAGGCAAATCTCGTATATCGGCTCGGAAAACCCTAAGCTCTCCCCGTCTTACAAGTTGCACAACATAATCCAACCTCCTGAATCCTGGGTCCGAGCAGGAGGTCCTGACTTTCCAAAGTCTCGAATTTTTTTGTGCCGTCGTCGATGTCCACTGGCGCCTCTACTTCAGACTTCAAATTTCCCTGCATCAGCCACTAACGCGCCATCCCTACAAGCTCTTCAAGTCCCGGCAGCGAGTGTCTAGCACGACGCCAGCGATCCACCTCAGGAAATGCAAGGCCCACAGCGCCAAACCCAGAATCAACCTCAGTTGGAGCCAGTCCTCCACTCATCTCACCAGCGCCCTGCACGAAACTATCAATTGAAAAGTCGGCCAGAATTCTCTTGCAAAGGCTCCACTCTTTCAAAGATTATTGATAACCTCTCCTTACATCTTCCCGTCTTAAGCAGCCCAGACTTAAAACCTTTCAACAACTTTTCAACAACACGCCGAAGGAAACCCCGAAAACGACAATCCGCGAACCTTCCAGAGGGTCTTGCTTCATGAAAAGTTCATCACATGAACGCATGCGACAGCCGTTTTCGCGGGGTCTGCATCTCGTGTGTGGCATCGGCATCGGCTATGTCACTGTGCAGCAGCGCAGCTTCTGATCGTAGTGTGATGGTCTGCAGCCGTGCAAGGGGAAAGTCATCTTTTTGGCGGTGTCCAGCCGAGTACGGCATGGAACACGATTGTGCAATCCAGACTACAGGCACAACGGACGAACTTGCAGACTGAGGAAGTCCTTGAGGGCGTATCAGAAGACCGGATATTTCTGATCGAAGAATATCCAAATGGATCGTCAGGCCACATACACCGCTCAGATAAGGCCACCACCTCTCATTCGCAGATTCTAACATTCAGGCATTCGGTAGGTCTCAACAAAACACCGGTATTGAATCCATGACTCAGTCTGGATTGCTTCTATTCTTTGTTTCGGCTGTTGCGGATGGCATTTTCGTTTGGCAACCTCTTGAGGTTGGATGCAACATGACGATACGCACCTTTTGCGAGTGTACATGGGATCTATGAACCGTCTGGTTTGCATGTCTGCTCGCGTTATCTCGACCATTCTACTCATGCCTGGAATGGTTCGATCTCGATTCGCGTCTCTTGGTCTAAGCCGTTCAGTCAACGTCTCGGAAGTATCTCCGTAGAATTTCTTGTGTTAGTCGTACCTAAATACATTCTTCGCTTACCGAAATTTGTTGGACACTGCTACTGTCAGTCGCAGCTGCAATAGGATGTGGGAACAAGCATTACATGTAGTTACGCTCATTTTTTATCCTCCACTCTGTATTTCGCTTGAGACTGAAGTACGCTGCCTTAGAAGACAACGGGTATCAACAAGTGATCATACACGTGACAGAACAGACTTTCCTGTTTTGGGTACTTCTGTGCCCAATGGGAGATAAGAAGACTTTATCAAGAACAGATACATCCATTCGTCTTTTGAATATCTGTTATTTTGCGCTGTCTGCCTCGAAGGGTCATTGCCAGTGCTATTATAGAAAGTATCACGTGATTGTCTCTCCCGATGTATCTCTGTCCAGCAATGCTTCCCTAACTAGTTCTTGGTGACCAGAACAGCGATATATGACTACTGGCTCTTATCCTCACCTACGATTCTATGTACGTCTACTCTTTCTCATTCTATACTTCTTTCAAGTCAAACAGCATGAACTATCCGCTTTCTGTTAGCGTTGCCGAGGATAGATCAACCTTTTTTGGCTCCCGAATAATTTTCATCCCTTCCGATATCTTACTCTCGTCAAGCGCAGCGCCTCATTAGCTGATCCGATCAAGGAACTGGTCTTGCTCATGGTTTCGGAATCAATCTTCGGAGTCTTCTTCTCAATTCTGCCCCGCTGTTCATCACTACCATCAAACAGGCGGGGTAGCCATTAAATGAAGTCCTCGCCGTTGTCGAAGAGCTTCTCTGGTTCCAATTTCTCGTCTACATGGCCACTAGTCTGCTCGGTTGTTTTGATATTGTCTTCTTGGACACCGAGTGCCCCTCTCAGCAATACGATCCTCTATAATTCCACCGACTCAACCCCCACTTTTTGATATAACCAAATCTTGACCTTCCCGGCGACTTCCAGCATGAATTGATTTCCACATTCTTCAACTCATGTAAGCACTCTACATTTCTTCTCCTCCCAAACTTACTGCTCTCATCGCCCAAGATCTGCCTTCAAGACTCGTTATTCCCTGCTTACCCGCTTCACCGCTAATCTGACTCCTCACAGAACCTCTCTCGCTAAGCATTGACACCTGAGGACTCTCGGCGAAGCCCTTGTCGTCTGAAGACAACAGTTCAGAGTACGCTAGGTTCATGTGAGGTGGTAACCTCACCATCGCCCAAAGTTGATCACTTTCTGAAAGCAATTACCCAGGTCTTGCTTTAGCATATCTCTGGTATGTAGAAGCTCACCTCTCGTCTCGTATGGATGCGTTGTGATTTTGTATATCACCTTTATGTTGCAGATTCCACCTATGGAGTCTCATGCTGTTAATCAAAACGTTCTTTCCTCCTGTCTGTTGCTTGCTTTCATTCTGTGCCTCTGTGATTACTACCTGCATGTCCTCACCTCATTCTGGTCTCAACTGGATCTTGTAGGGTCATTATCTTGTCTGCTTAAAGTTTCTATCAGGTCCTCAGAGTCTTTCGGAATGTTCAAGAGACCTATTCTCAAGTGGTACTTACACAATATCAAACAACAACTGTTCATATTCTCACTGCATTTCACGATCTCTTCACCATTAAACAGCCTGCTATTGTCTGATGTGCTTCAAACCTTGTCGCAATGGTCATTCATTGATCTGCTGTCCCCGTATTGAGTTTTCTTTTTTTTCACCTCGAATTCACTACCTCGAGCGCCTTTCTTTGTCCTCGAGACCCCTGTAGGGTCTGTTGACATTGAGGACTCCTTGGCGGAAAATTCGAGTAGCGAGATTCTTATTTATTCCCCCTCCTTTCAAGCACTTCCCTCCCCTTCTTCAACACAACACTACTTCTTACTACCAAGACAATACCCAACATCCATTCCTCGACATACCATTCTTGCTTTACGATATTTCATCATTCCGTACAACTCCACCAGACTGCAACCAAGCAGCTAATCTGACAGTCGCTCAGAATCATTATTTGCGCGCGCCGAGCAACTCTTGACGAGGTTTCTGTTTGTTTATTTCTTCTTACTCCTCCTCCTCTCAACACCATAACATACTCAACGACACAACTGAACTCTTCCATCGACACAAACATCATTATCCTTCCTTCATGACTTTACCCAGGTTCCTCACATCATACACACTTCTGGATGTCACAGACATTTGTTCTTTGAAGCGTACCTTCCTTCTGGTCGTCCTTCACACAACTTTCATCTGGCCCCTCAGTAGTACTGCACAACACGTCTCCCTCGCAAGTCCCACTTCAGCTATGCGCTCATTTATCTCTCAGCTTTTCATTTATACTTCAAGCTGATGTACCGTATCGAATTCATTTCTGAGACATTTGCTAACGTTATTTCTCAACAGAGCATCCTCCACCATCCCAATTGATCGAACGACTTCCACAATGGCGAGAAACAAGAACAAGAACAATAAGAACAAGAGTAAGAACGAGATCGAGATCGAGCAAGCCTTCGCCGATCAATTCCGAGAAATCGAGGCCCAAAAAGCTTTTAGAGGTTGTGGAACTGTCGACTCAAGTGACATCGATTACTCTAAGATCCCCAAGCGTGAGTGGGTAGTTGAGGAAGACGTCAAGACGGAGGAGGAGCTTATCAAGGAGAGAGTTGAAAAGGCATTGACTGGTTGGCCGTGGATGGATTGTCCTCAGAAGCTCTTTCTGCTTGTAAGAATGCTTCAATTCTTGTATTCGACTCGGGACTGACCTCAGAGCAGGGACCTTACGCTTTAAACTATGCTGCCGACGGAGGACAAAATCCCGAGCCAAGATTCACATTGCCACAAGCTGCACAACAGTCCTCGCTTTTCACAAGGCTTTTTGCCAATGATGTTACTTCTCGCAAGCTCCTCGGTCTAATCTTCGAAAAGCATAGTACAGCCTGGAAGTTCTGGTCCACTTGCCAAGAGATGACACAAATCTACGACACTTATATGGTAAGGCCTCACTTTCTTACACTCACTCTCCCAGTTTTGAGCTGCTGACTTTTGTGTCTAGCATTTATGGGATATGACTGGAACACTTGAAGATGGTGGATATTTCCACAACTGCGAGAAGCCTCGTTATGGACCTGATGCACCAACCGAGCCATGGAACCAAGGTTCAGTCTCTCCTGTCATCGTTGTTGCACCTTTCAGAAGACCCAGCGGCCCTGCCTCTTACTACGAGCAAGTTCGGAACTTATACACCATGAGTAAGTTACATTCTCCACTGTCATAACCATCTCCGTCTAGTCAAAGCTAACACTATCTTTTCAGGTATCTCAATGTCCAACTTCGCCGAAAACATGCAGAACCTTCAACTCCACAGAATCAGTTTTCTCACCCCTCAACTCCTTATGCTCCTTATTCCCAAGATGGTCAACTTGAAGGTCCTTGGAATCTACTCTTGCCAATTGCTGCACGTCGCAGAGATCATTCGCCTCCTAGAAATCATCAAGACCGACCGTCCTCTTGGCTGCGAGAACCAGATCTCTCTAGACTTCTACCCAATGTGGCACCAAGGCCCTGAGTTCTATACAAACGGCAAGGAACGGAACCCATACTATACCGGTACATATGGAGCTACTTGGGACAACACAGACATGAACACCCCTCTTGCTGTCTGGTCCATCGTTATGCGTGCCTTGCCTATGGCTCGCGCTCAGAACATTGACCTTATTAGTAAGGAGACTGCATTCAGACAATGGTTGGACAAAGGCTTGCTATGGAATGTCGAGAAGACTTTACAGGCGATGCTAAACCCGAATACCGACCCGAGAGTCATATGCGCTCTGGTTGACAGTCGCAATCCGGACCATCACGGTAATTGGCGGAAATGGGCTTCTGACAACATTGGATGTCGCCCGGAGGGTTGGCAGCCGTAAGTTTCTTTCCTCCCGATTCTTTGTTTGTTTCCCATCCACTAAGTCATACCATAGATACGTCAAGAAGTACCCTTGCAACTACTGCAAGCTTCCAGTCCTAGGTATCTTCTACAAGTACCACGACATCTTCGAGCTTTTAAGCTTTCATGGAAATAGTGCCCGCATTGCAGGTCTGACTTGTCTTGGATGCAAGCTTAAGCTTGCCTGCCAGTATGAGCGAGACCACTATAAGCCATCGAAGCGTAGACTCATGAAGGCTTGGCTCTATGATGAGGACGATGGATGGAATACTGCGGATCTGCCTAAGGCTTTAAGGTAGGTTCTTCTTCCCTCTTCTTCCCTCCTCTTCCCTCATCTTCCACTACATCACATCCAAACTAATCTCACTCTCCTTCTTAGCGATTTCCACACCCGACACATCATTGGCAAAGCTGATGATCTGGACAACAAGCGCATGCATGCCATGAACCGAACCGACCCGACCAAGAACTACGACGCTGAGTACGACTGTCGACAAGAACCCATCCCATGGGAGGCATATGGCAGACACGGTTTCCAGAAGCGTAGTCCGACTGCCAATACGCCTGAGGACAAGGAGCCTACTCAGTGGAGTCGTCATAACATGGATAATCGGAATGCCCATTTCCGCTGTTAGGTTGAAAGCTTGCTGCCCTTTCAGCTCCTGAACTTTGATTCCATGGACTGAAACTACCTTCAACTTCTTCTACCCGACGACACTCCATACTTCATACCTCGATCGGATGTACATACTCACCCCAGCACAACATCTCACTTCTCTCAGAAGTGTAGATCTTGCCTTGCGCTGCTTTGCTTCCACTTTTCCAATTTCGAATTCGAGTTCATACGCATCAACACATGACCACGCATAGCACATACCAACCACTCATCACTACACCTCTTCATTTGCACTCCAAACTTTGCACTACACCTTCATCTCCGGCACAAATTCGAGATGCAACGTCGCACCCTCGAGAATCAATGGAGCGACTCCCTCTTTGAGTGTCGCGCACTCAAAGATACCTATTCATACATGCATATTTACGACAATAACGACTTTCCTTTCACAGCACATCAATCAAAAGAATGTACTACTATTCTCAACATCCATCGCATTTTCAACAATAAAGCACAGCCCACAAATATCTCGAATTTCAATTAGCAGCCAGGGAAGGTCCTGCCATTTTCTCCTCGCGACATCGTAGGCTTAATTGCTTGGGTGTCATCAAAGAGAGGACGAGAAAGGAAAACAACATTCTGTCTCGATCTGGCTCTGAATCAATCTCAGAACAGAAATCTGGGGCTCACGCTTGAGGTGGGATCTGGAACTATACATTTGCACATCATGTTTTCACTTTCTTACACCACTTCGCACATCGGGGTTGGGTTGCATATTTTCAACACAAGTCTGAACATCAGACTAAAGATCGAAGGCGCAAGTATATACTACTTCTCGCAAGCATAGCATGATATCATTGGCTTTAGTGCTTGGATTACTGAGTGAGTGAGAGGAATGACGGATACTTAGGTGGATGGGTGGAATGTGTGTTTGCATCGATCGTTTGGGATGGAGTGGATATTTGAATGATGCATACAGACAGACAGATAGACAGACTTATCAAAATACCAAAAGGCGTTCTTCTTTGAATGCTTGCTTTTACAGGGATCATGATTTACGAAGTCGATTGTGAAGTGCCACACACCGTCCGTACCCAAATGTAAAGTGATAAACTTGTGACTTTGATGCTCTATGAGGACCGATGTCTCGCAAACTGCAAACCATCCCAATTGGAAATCTTTCTTTGCTTTGCTGTATTCATCTCATATCCCATCCCCTGTGGCGAAATTCTCAGACACATCCCAGCTCGCTGATCCGGTCAGCTAAGCGAGATTGATATCAACATTGCTAATGAGTAACACGACCTCTCCTAGTATGAGTAATTCCATAATATCTTTATTTCACCTGGTAGTAATATTTCGCTGTCTGAATTGAGCTGAACCCAAAAATCCGAGCCTCCTCTCCTATCCAGCTGGGCTTTCGACTGATATGAGCTGGGTAACATGTGATTTTGCGTAATGTATTGAGGATTTAGGAACACATCTTACTTTCTTATAGTTCTATATTATGTCATTTTGAAGGCTTCATTTTCTTCTTAGCTGGACTAGCTGCGTTCGTGATGGATTCATCTTCTGCTGTGGTGTCAGGGCTGCTGCTGACTCTGGCTCGCTTGTCAAGACTCGTTGAGGTCTTCCCGGGATTCTTGAGTTGGGCTGTATATTCTTCTGTCTCGTCCAGGAGCTCAGCGGATGGTAGCTCTAGCGAACACAGAATTTTCTCATTGATCTCCGGAGCTGTCAGGCTTTCTGGAGACGAGGAGTATAAGTGTCTACTAGGCATAGGGGTCAGCGGCATCCAACTGCCACTTTCAATACCTGAAGAACCAACGTCTGGCATAGCCTTGGTCTCCCTGGCCAGCACGCGATTCCTATTCGACAATGGCTCATTGTTCGCATATTCTGAACTACAGTCTGGCCCCTCGTGGAGCATATATTTGATAACAGCGCTCTCTATCTTTTCACTGCATGGTGGTACATTGGAGTCAAAGGACTCGTCTTGAGCAACATCTCCAGTCCATTGGTCCGAAGCCTTCCCTCGCGTGGAACCTCCTACTGAAAGCACTTCAGTGCTTCTGATGCTTGGACCAGTGACATATCCAATGAAGAAACAAGCACGGTGATCCGGCATCATATCCCATATTGGTATTGGTACAGCCAGGATCAATAAGGTAGAGTAGCTGGGAAATACCGCTTCAACCTTGACCCATTTCGCCAATAGGGGGAAATTGTCAAGCCACCGGGCACACTGCCTTGCATCTAGTGGCTGATCTTCTTCTAACTGAAGAGTAATCAAGACATGCGGTACTTTATAAGCTCCATTTGACGATATGGAGGATAGAGGAGTTGAGCTTGAGCTTTTGTCATCAAAATCTAAGTCCATGGTGTCGACGTAAGTCGAGGCGTCCGGATCAGAAGGTACATGGTTCGGCGATCTCCTTTTACATAGCTCTATTCCAGACGCCTTACAGTCTTTCATGTTGATCCAATGTATGGGCGTGACACACCATTCCAATGGTATGCCCTCTCGACCTTTCTTAGCTTCTTTAAGCTTCAGTCGAAAGAGTATCTCAGTATGCAAGGATGCGGCCGAGAATGACGGCTTATTGATTCAATCATGAAGTACATCGATGAGAGTATTCGTTAAGGAATGCTCTCCAGGTGGAGGAGCTCGTCTCTCGAATCCACAAGCAGCTATTGTCTCCATTACCGCGAACTGCGGTGTTGTTGCTGAACTCGCCGCTGCACATGTATCCAACAGGATAAGCACATCTGACTTGGCCGTTCCGAATAGTCCTTATCTTGCAGACCAGTCTACGAATGGGGAGTCAGGGGAGTCTGGATTCTGTCCAAAGACCCATTAGCTTGCCGAGCGCTATTCATTCTACCATGCCCAGCATAGTACAAGACAAGTAGATTCTGGTCGTTGTCGTATGCTTGAATGGAATCAAGCATCTTCCTCATCAAGTCCCAATGGGAGTTGGTGCTCGGGATAAGGAAAACATTGGTTTGAAAGCCGTACGCTTGGAAGACGTTGTTCAGACGAGCGAGCTCCTCTAGGACCCCAAGCTCATCGGCTTCCCATCGTATGAGGCAAACGTTGACCATTTCATATCGAGTTTTCCCGCGATTCGGAAAAGCTCTCTTCGTAGCCTGATGGATGTTCATAAGGGGGGGGGGGGAGCTTAATTTGGCGGGAGAGAACTTCT